>ERZ1292632.1965-Hain-H43-01um-R2-1965-length-18331-cov-4_pt1 | contig 18331 bp, 29 predicted proteins | sample MGYA00564407_ERZ1292632 | MGnify/ENA primary metagenome ERZ1292632 (study PRJEB36523, sample SAMEA6512637) | groundwater metagenome | collected 2019-01-08 | study: AquaDiva: Metagenomics assemblies of 32 groundwater samples | reverse complement strand
GGAGTAATGGACAAAGAAAGTAAATTAAAACCAACAGCCTTAAATGTCATGGCAAGTTTTTTCATATTATAAATTTTCTGTCTGACCTAAGAAATCACCATAAGCACTAACCGAGTCTGTCCCTATCGTGTCAATATTGTACAAAACTCTGATCTCAGTCAAATATTCCGTGACTGGAAAACCAAAAGTTCCAGTTCCTGTGAATATATAGTCAGTTGAAACTATCCATGCTTGCGAATGCGTAGACGTACCTGTCATACCTTCTACCCGCAACGTTCCTGTGCCAATTCCCGTCGCGGTTCCAACAACAAACGAAATTGTTTTTAATCCAGTAATCCCAGAAATTGGAATCCAACCATCATTCACCGTTGAGCTTCCAGACTCATTGGCGACAAATTCCCCGACATGACCAGTTATTGTCCCCCACTTTGTGCTAAGGCTAAAATTCGTGAAGAACTCAACGTTATATCCCTGCGCTAAAGTTCCAGTCTTTTTATTCACGGTAATGCCATTGACCGTACTAGCAAAAACCGTTGAAGGCAAGACAAAAAAGCAAATCACTCCAACAAACAAAATCCATCTTTTCAATTTCATTTTAATCTCCATTTGTTTTTTCCTTTTTTAGCCTGCTGACCACGAAATAAGCAGGAATGATAGTTGTCACAATGCCACCAAAAAATCCCCAGGCAAGATTAGGGTCAACTCCCTTATCTTTACCGACAAAAGTCACCGTGCAGTAACCTAACCCAATAAAAGCAAAAGTAGCAATCATAACCTTTATGATATTATCTGTTATCTCGTCAACAATTGTGTGCGGATCTTTCCCATTCCCATTTTCAACTTCTTCTATCTTGACTGGCAAAATTAGACCTTTTGGATCTACGGGCGGCATGTTATTTCACTCCTTTTTCCTAAAATTCAAACGGAAACAAGCGCAGGCGTGGTGGAGAATTCTTAGAGTTCCACGCCTGCCCCTTTCCGATTTTTCTTACTTTCTTTAATATAGCAAGCGTCCCCTGACTCAATTGGAAATCGCCTTCCGCAATTTTCACAGACGACTTCCTGATCAACATCATCCGCTCTTATTGCATGCTCACAAAATGGACAAAATATTTTTAACATGTCTTCTTCCCTTTATGGGACTTTAATCGCCATAGACATAGCCGTCCTTGCAAAATCTGCAAGAGCATCCACCGCCTTACTGTCTGCGTTCTCAACCGTGTCAAAAGAAGCTTTCACAGAACCATCACTTTTTCTGTCAATTTTAAATCCAGTGACCTTCGTCAAAACAAAATGCTTATGTAACTCAAACTTCTCCCCTCCGGTAGCAACCCCGTCCTTGACCACAACAGGAGCGGTATATTTAAGAGTCGTACATCCAGCGCATAATCCAGCAAAACATGCTATTGCCAAAGCCCCACAATCACATAGTCGCAATTTCCTCATCTTCTATTCTCCTTTATTTTATAATGAATCGCAGGTTTCCAAATAAATCCGGGAAGATAATACAAAAGAATACATATCTCCTTAACAACTTTAATTGCATTGTTCATTCTCATGGTTGAGCGACCGTGTTCTTGAAAATCGCCTGGAACGTACTCGCTTCAGAGCTGTTCTGGTAATATCCCTCGAAATTCAACTCTGTGAAAACCCCAAGTCCTCCACTTATCATTGGGGACTTTGGGGTATAGGTAAGCTCAGGAATAAGTAACTCTGTATATTCCGCTCCAGCCCCTCCATCACCTGCTCCCCTCGTGCAAGTTACTTTAATGCTGCTTTCTGTGTTGTTCACCGCCTTGTTGTACAAGGTTATGGTCTCGAACAAAGCTTTCAACGTCCCAGTGACCTTGATCACCCCAATAGGTAGAGAATATCTTTGCCCAGAATTTCCTATCGTGAACACGCTACCGTCAAGATTACACTCAATCAAGATATCAAGCTCTGTGCAAATGGTCGAGTTACTGCCTCCTTCAGCGATGGTGATTTCTCCTATGTCCCAAGGAACATGGCCGTAGTCTGTCGCCGTAGAATCATAGGCGGTCGTACCTACTGTTTCCGACTTGCCAAGAATATTGAATATTGTTGGGACAAGTCCCTCCGACCTAAAAGACATTCGGCAAGAGTTAATCTTATTTCCCAAATATTTAATGTATTGAGGAGTGGCAAGATTTAAAAATTGCTTCTCAAATGCAAGACTCTCAATAGTATATTCAGTCCAAGTCGCGCCACTGTCAACCACTGTACCTGCTTCCGCCGTAGGCCAAGTAGGCTCTGTCGTACCATGAGAAGTCCCAGCGACCGTGCATTTATAAGCATGCCCATTACGATTCGCTGTCGTCGGATACACCATGTCGTTCACAAGATAGGCAGTATTAGCAACCCAATCCGCCGTTGGCCTCAAGTCTCCGACCTTAATCGTGTGAGTGTATTTTGCCGAAGAGACGGTCGTGGTCATCTTGCCGAGCAAATGCTTGAACAAAGTCGCCATGTAAGGATTCAACTCTGTCGTTATATCTCCTTCCACTGACTTGTTTCCCCTACCCGGCTTACTCCTATTTCTGGTATTATTAATTGCCTCACTTGATATAATATTTGTATTGTACCCAAGAGACTCATTGTTGAATGGAAGCACCTTGACATCCGGAGTCGTGGAACCTAGCCCATACCCTTTCGCCTCTGTCTCATATATCAAAATACAACTTGAGCCTTGCGCTTGTGGAGACATATCTTATTTACCTCCCTTGTTGTCTTTTTTAGGTTGAGAATCCTTGACCTCAATCCATTTCAAGCTAGTCTTTTTCAACAACCGCTTCCCTATGTCATCTGAAACCTCTCTTGGAACCCCCCTCTCAAATTCTCCAAGAGAGGTAATTTTTACCTTATCTGTTCCCTCAATATATTTTATCCACATAATATGTTGTCCCTCTTAAATTCGCTATTATTGATAGACTCTATAAAAAGCTTAATAATTTCATCCGAAAATTTGTCAGTATTTGCCTCAAAATTTTTTGGCTCACTGTCATAAAATTCTTTCAATATTTCTTCCAATTTTTTCTTCAATATCATGGATTTACCTTTTGCAAACCAGCAATCAAATATTTCAATAACGCAAATATCCATCCGCTTGAAGCAACTATTGTAATGAGCCATTTAATAAGTCCGCTCATATTTTTGTGAGAAGCTAAGTGATAATCTATCCGTTCATGAGCTTTCTCTGTGCTTCGTATGTTTTCATAAAACTTCTTTTTAGTATCTTCTGTGATAAAAGATTTTGCAATACATCCTTTTTCCGAAAGAGTAATCCCACTTGCACAAGTTTTCTCGAACTGTTCTTTCGCAGACTCAATCATCCTGACATTAGATTTATTTATCTCTTTTACTGCATCATTGATTAGATTCTTCACTCCGTCATATGTCACCGGATCAGACAAATGATTTCCCCCCTTTAACTGCATCATATATGGCCATTCTGGTTCTGTCTCAATCATACCGATCTTTGAGTCTGTCATTCTTATAACGTACCTATTGTATTCCTGTAGGCGATCCTGAAAACCAGCATCAACCCCTGATACTCACCTGTCGGATCAAAATCCAACGGATCGACGCTCATCAATGTTGTCCTTATCGCATATCCCGCCCGACTTCGACTTGCATAAAGGGCATTGTAAATTATCTGCAGCATCGCTTCCGGCGAGGTCGTCTTTGTGTAGCACTCCACGACCACGTCCCAATCCCAAGTCTCCTGGCCAATCACCGCCTCCGCAGAAGTCAAAATTTGAACCTGCCCTCCCGGATATATGAAGCAAGCTGGCAAAGCGACATCATCAAGCTTTACTGAAGTTGTCCGATTAGACTCCACATAGTTGATGCCAAATGCGGCGGTCAACACCGTGTTCATGTTAGCGATTATGTTTTGTCGTACCGTGTTTGCCATTTTAAACCCCTCTAGTTATCAATAGGAAGCTCGCCAGGCCACTTTGACATCGCTTTTAAGCATTTATACATAGAATGCTATTTGATCGCTGTTTTGATGACCTCTTCAAAGCCTCTTTTCACCTCTGGAGCAAATAACTGAATGATTGTTTTTGGAAACACCCTTGTCTTTACTGCTACTTGACTCTTCAAGACAAAATAAGGAATTATTTTCCCTTTCTTCCTGACATCCGCAAGGATAAGATTCCCCTTTTTAGATTTTATCAATGTCAAGAATGGGTATTGCGTTCTTATGCTACCTCCAACCATCCTAGAAACGCCTGACTTGTTCACCATCGCTCCAATCGGGATAGCAAGCATCTTCCCAATTTTTGATGAAATTTTAGTTATTTGTCCTTCTGTCCCTACATGCACAGGAGCATATTCCGCCCCGAACTGAATCCCTCCCTCAAGCATGCTCCCAACAATCCTAGTCTTCATGGGGATCGTAGTTCTTATCAGATTGCCGCTTCTCATCCGTAACCTGTTAGGGGTCGTCCCGCCCCTCAGATATTGAATCGTGACAAAACGATGCATTGCCCTACTTTGTGCCGTCATCTCCCTTTGCAAAGCGACAAGAACATTTGAGCGAGTTTTAGTAAAATAATTTCTTATTTGTTTTGTCTCTATTTCAATCCTGGTCGTATTATCTATTGTCATCTTTGCCTCGCTGGAAGCCGATAGTGATTCAAAACACCAAGCACACTCTTCAGCCAGTCATTAGGGGAAAGCACATTTATAGAACCGTCTGGCATAGACACAGAACTCAATCCTATGTCTTTTCTTCTCCTGAAAAGAAATATCACCTGCTCGATACAAGCGTGCTTCAAGTCATCAGGGACAGCAAGGACAGAACTTGCCTCTGCATAACCCCCTGTGTACGTGATTGAGACCGCCTTTGGAGTTGTGTCTGTTGGAGAAGTGATAAACTCAACCATTCCAAGGTCGTCCCAAAGATAATAATGGCTATTGATAGTTTGCGCAGTCCCTGTCAATGTCACCGTCAACGCAACAGAGGTATCGACAGGAAGAGCAGAAAGAAAGTAATGTTTACGGCCTGCGTTGAAAACCTCTGTCCTTGACTCCTTCTTGAAAGAGCGGTTGCAATAGGTCTCCATGTTCTTGCTGACATACTGGATCATGCTGGTGATGATCGTATCATGGGTGGAATCTGTCTTTTCCATGATCGCCTTGACATCAGTTTTGTCAACAAATTGAATAGACATTACTTATCAATTATCCCTTTGGAGTTTTCATCACCCGATTAAATGTTCGACCTTTCTTGACAGAGCGATCAATATTAGATTCTTTCGACTCTTCCTGAACAATCTCCTCTGGTGAAGTATTTTCAATTTCTGGTTCAAAATTTCCTAGTGGTTCAACTTTCCAAGATTGCAAAGTATGCTCTTTGTCTGTCAACTCTATATTTCCTTCCTTGATTACCTGATTACCTTTTGTTACAGCATATCCATTTCTTACCTTATATAATTTTGTCGGCTCTTTCTCGTTTACCATAAACTGAATTCTCCTTTCCTGTTTCCTGGAGAAGAGACAATAAATGCTCTTCTCCAGGTTAAAATAAATATACAACATTACTATTTAGGCGAACACTGTATTGGCATCGTTCACAAGGCAAAATGACTGCGCATGCCTTACGCCGATATCCACATCCTGAAGAATCCTTACCCAGGTCTGATTCTTCTCGAAAGCGTCGCTGGTCTCCTGAGACGCCATGATCTGCATCGAACCCCAGTTCGCGATCAACAACTCTTCCCAGTTGCCAAAGTAAACCTCGCTCAGGCTCGTCCCGCTACCTTTTGTCAAGTTCGTAGGAATCTGGTTCGTGGTCTCAAAGGCATAGCCCATCCTCTCCTTGAGGACAGCGTCAGTCATAGGCATCATGACAAACGCCCCTTTGCCATCCCCGCTGAATTGCGGGATACGCTCCCTCTTCATCTTACCTTTGACCTTGGCATGGAAGGCAAACCCCAGCTTGCCCTTCAAGGCATTGTCCACGTCAAGCTCATCAATCATCTGCATTGCAATATCAAAATCAAATACCCCGCCGCTTGTACCTATAGCGACCGTATTGATACCAGATGTATTCGCGATGCCTGTCGGAGTGTTACTCGTACCGTCTCCCCTCAATGCCTTCAAGTCCACAGCGAGAGCAAGCGCAGTCGCCACGTCTCTTCGCACCATTGCCTCTGCAGAAGGGTTAGAAAGCTGGATAAGCCTGTTCGACAGCTTCACCAGACAACCAACCACCTTTGGAGTCAAGCTCAATTGATCCAAAGTCAAATCACTCCCTGTAATAGCGGCGTTTTCCCCTGGCCAATAGGCTGTCGCCCCGCCTGTTTGCTTAGGAATCTCAACCGGAGAACCAGTAAGATTGTCGAGCACTGTCGCCCCAAGAGCGATAACAACTGCCCTGTCATAAAGCATCTCGATAAGCTCGGCAATATGCTGCGTCGGGACAAGATAACCCCCCGCAGAATCTGTCCCTTGAGACATCGCCCTTTTCCTAGTCTGATCGAATACCTCTTTCTCAAATTCGGCATCGTTCCAGTCATTCCATCTAATTGCACGAATAGCTTTCAAGAATGAAAATTGCTGCTTGCCTTCGTTCACGCCTGGCAACGATACCCCGGAAGACTTCCTCTGTCTGAATACATCTTCCATCGTGGTCATGCGAGTATTCATCCCTGTCATTGACTCCCGCATCTCTTTCATGGCAGACTCAACCGGGTTGAACTTGGAATTAATCAATTCCTTTTGTGCCGCTATTGCGTCTAAAATCGCTTGAAAATCCATTTCTATTTACCCCCTTTGCCCTTAGGCTTCTTCTTGTCTTTTCCCATGATAAACCTTTTTCCTTTCTAACAAATTTCATCTAAAATAAAATCATGAACTCGACTTATCGCCTTGTCAATTGTCACTTGGACTTGACGGCCAACGAAGAATTCACGTCTTGAATACTTCCTAGTATTTTTTTCATGTGATCGCCCTGACACATATCCTTATTCTTTCCTTCTTCTGGAAACATCTGTTGAATTTTCTTTATGATTTCGTTTGCCTCTTCTTGTTTATTTTCTTTTGATTGTACAGGCATATATTCAGACAAATTTATCTCTATTTTGTCAGGGCTAATATTTTTCATCTTAGTTTCAATCAATCCAAGAACTTTCTTGACAAGAGAATCTGTCTGCTTCAATACAATTGAGGAAAGCCTAGTCTCAATCTGAGATTCCTTGTCTCGCAAAAGAGCAATAGTCGCTTCCGCAAATACCGATTTGATAAATACATCTGAAGTTAATTTCTTAATCATAGATAAAAAAGTCCTATAATCCTTACACCCTTTCCATGCGTCCTCTATGTCATTATATGTCTGCCATTCAGGCGCCTCTTTCCCCATCTCCTTGTAATGCTTGGCGAGATGCCCATATATCCCTTTCACGTCCTCATCCGGGATATCTGTCCCTCCCTTAGCACCAAGCAAAACAGTCATAGCGGCAATAACCCCACTCGCATTTGTCATCATGTTACCTTCAACAATATCATGATGAGGCATCTTGTAAGCCGCAAGGTCGTCTTTCTTCTCTCCCTGGAAAGCAAAGCCCTTGGCGAACTTGTTCCAGTCAATCGTCTCCTTAGCCCCGCTCTTGTCGCTGCTTGCCCATTTGGTAATATTGGCTACCGCCTTGCCCTCTTCCCACACAGTATCCATCATCATCATCGGATACATCTCGTGAGGGATAACGCCTTTGACATGGTCGATCCTCAAGTTCTTCTCGTCCCCCATGTGACTCTCAGCCCACTGCTCGCAAGCCTCCATTGTCCAACCATCTTCCTTTGGGAATCTCATTGACTGCATCATCATGGAGTCATCCCCATCTTTCAGTTTCCCAAATATCGCATGTACCCTCGGTTTGTCTTCCTTGATGGTCTTCTGCCGAAAAGAATCAGGGTCAAATAAATCAGGGTCTTTCACCCTATACCTAAATTCGTTCTCTGTCTCTTCAAGCTTTTTAACAATAGATTTTTGCAATACAAATTTAATAGTTGAAAATGTCCCGTCTTTATCTGTAGCATTAATTGTTTGCTCAATCATCGACTTGACAATTGGGTCATCTTCTGATTTAAGACTGTTTTGAAGGGCATTCGAGTTTGCAGGAACAAGCACCTGGCTCACCTCCAATAGCTCAACATCCGTATATCTCCGTCTAACTCCAGCAGGCCAACTTTTTGCGTCCTCGCTCTCTGGCACAGGAGGGTCTTGAAAAGCATGAGGGATGAAACCTACGCTAAATGCCGCAATCCCCTTCTCAGCAAGCTTGAATCCCCAGTCAGCCTCATCATTGCCCTCCCCTACAAAATACTTGAAATCTGCATGAAGCTTGTTCCCTTCTATATAGATATTTTCAGCCAACCCTATCTGGCAAGTAAGCTTATCATATTGATGGGAACTGAGCAATATTGGATGGGACTTATATGTAGGCAATCGCTTCTCATACGCAGACGCAAGGATAGACTCCTTGTACCTATCCATAGAGTCGTCCGATACCACAGCGTTGACAATGAACTTCTCCTTGTCAACGCTCTTGATCTTCGCCCGAAATATCTTCCTCATTATCTCAGGCTTAGTTCTCACTACTTTCTCTTCTATTGTCATCTTTAATCTCCCGTCTATAAAATTTCAAGAATTAAAATAAGGGAGATTAAGGATTCCTGGGATTATGCCCGAATGGATCGGCATCGACAAATGAGACCCTGAACTTGCAAGCATTGTTTCCAGCAATTCCATTTGTCATTACTGCATTCACTCTCAAGAAAACCTCGCAAGGAAATGTCGCACGATAGACGCTGGTCGATCCAGTAACAATTGACGCAAAAGCCCCGCCAAACGACCCTGTGTGCGTACCGCCATAGTCCGCCGCCTTGTAATGCACGGTCTCGCTACCTGACGCATAATTCCCCGTGATAGTCCCGTCCACTACCTTTCTCAAGTAAAGAGAGGTCATCGAGCCATAAGCCGTCCCAGTGCCTGCGTCATTCAACGAATAATCGAGAGACAAGGTCAACGTTTCAGTTCCAGGAACACTGATAACATCAATCTGCATCAACACATCCTTGCAATTCTTCACCACCTTCGCCTGATTGGTCGTTGTCCCTGTCGTGTCAAAATCGTATACATCCAAACAGTTATTACCCGTTGTTGGAGTTTTCAGGTCAAAATTTACAGTGGCGAATACCTGACTCGCCCCAAAACAAATTGCGGCAAAAACGATTGCACAAAATAAATTTCTAAATATCCTTTTCTTCATCTCTTCCTTGCCTCCCATTAAAATTCCTATTCAAAAAAATAAGCCCTGCGAGAATTCCTTTGCTAACGGATATGTAAGACAAAGGTAAAATTCCCACAGGGCTTTAATAAGTCCTCTGTAGTTTTAAATTAATTATGTTTTGTTTTTTAAGAAGTGTCCATTGGTGTTGTTCATTCCACCTTGATGCTAAGTTCTATCTTGATAAATTTTTGATTTCCATGACTTTCTTGTGTTATCTTATGGTAATCCAAATATTTCTCACCGAAATATTGATTTACCAATTCCAAAAAATCCCGATGCAACTCAAATCCTTCTTTTATGTTCATTTTCATTCTGACATTTATAATATTACTTAACCTTAATAAGTAAACTATTTTTTTAAAACATTTTTATTTATTTTTCAACATATTCTACTTTTATTTTATATAAATAGGTTTTAATTGCCTCCCCTTCTTCATTATAATAACCCCCATTAAGAAGCTTTTCTATTTCTTTAACTACAAATTTTGAATCTCTAGAAAAATAAATTTCTTTTTCAAAAACATGATCTCCCGGCAAAAGTTTACTTCCTTTTGGAACAACTATCGTTATAAATTGAGCATCTTGATTCTTGATAATAAATGCGTTTGCTATATTTTTGTCAGCAGACATCCTTAAATACCCTTTATCCTTATGAAACTCTCCTACTTCAAGAGGAAATATATTCCCTTTAACGCCACGAAATCCTGTCGCATCTTGCGAAATTTTTATTCCGTACTCTCTAAATAAGTTATCTGCTTTTTCAATAGATTCACTTACCGTTTCTTTATCCCCAACTCTTAATTTTTCATTGATAATATCCCATTCCGTTGTAGAAATTTGTTTTTGAGCCTCTTTTGACAAAGTAGTAAAATCTACTTCGCTTAATGTATCTTCCTCTTTAACATCTGCAGTTTGAATCACAGCAACAGTAATACATCTGCAATTTATGACCTCTCCTGGTTCTCCGCCCATATCCCCAGGATATTTCAACCCACTACCTCCGCTAAAACCTCCCTTGCCTCCGAACTCGAATTCCTCTCCTATATCAGTAATAGAGCCTTCCAATGCCTTATGACTATCCCTCACAGCCTCGTCAAGAGCGGTCACCCACTCATGCCTCTTAACACCCTCATTTTTCAACTGGATAAATCGACCAGCATTGATAGACGACGCAGATTCTGTCCTTGCGATAGTTAATGCCCTACTAGAAGCAACATTATATATACCTTTCACTCGTTCCGCCAACTCATTGACAGTCTCTCCCAAATTTATACCTTCTGTTATCGCTTCCCGCAATTGATCCTTGATTGTCGCCACCATGCCTCTTGGAATCTTTGTTACCCGCATCTCCATATACCCAAGAAAATCCTTGTCAAGAGGGTTGAAAATAAAGCTTGCATTCCCAACCTGCTCAGCGGCCATTCCTGCCCCTTCTTTCAATGATAATTCATACAACGGCCTAACAAGCTTCTGCATCGCCTTAATCTCACCATTCTCGTTGAATATCTCATCAGACAAATCCTTACTCATTGAGGAATGCAATTTCTCAAGCACCCTTGACCGTTGCTCAAACAAGAACCGCTTGACTTTGCTATAAAATGTTTTCTCCAATGGAATCTGTTTTGTCAAAAATATCTTCCAATGAATCTCCGCCTCTGCTGACTTGTTTTGAGTCGATCTTTTAATCAATGTAAATTTGACAGGCAATATCGTTCTTGGTCGAATCTCTACTGTTGCAGGGAATGAAGTTTTAATCTCTAGCCCTGTTTTCAATTCTTTTGAATAACTTTCTATCTCTGCTGGCAATTTAAACTCAAATTGTCTTTTTGGATTTAATCCTTTTGAAACTTCTTCTACTGGAAATGTTGTCCCTTCCGGACTTGACACAGGCATCATCCCAATAGGTTTCCAGGTCACGTCTCCCCAAGGGACATCTTCCATCCCTAACCCCAACTTCTTGTTAATAGCATTGATAGGCCAGCCCATATCAGTTAAACGTTCAGCAGCGGCAAGCTTCTTGTCAAAATCCTCCTGCAGCGCCTCTATCGCCGAACGATCAAACTCTCCCCATATCTGGCCACTTCCTATCTTGCTAAACAATGACCACCAAAGAGTGTTGACAATAAGTTCTTGCCTTGGGATGATACATTCCTGCCAAAAACTTTTTCTTGCTTCCTTGACCCCTTCATAAGATTTAATGTCCTCGTATATCCCCATCGCGACCGGGTTGGCCTTGAATGTCGCGAATATCTCCGTTCTATTCATCTTCTTCGATTCAAGGAAATCCATATCTTTTTGTGTTATACGGGCTTCAACAAATTTTCCTCCACCTTCCAATATCCCTATCCTATGCGCCTTAGAAGCTCCTTTATGTCGACTCTCAAATTGCAGAAGCAATCTATTGTATTGCGCCTCAGTCAATCCTTCCTCAACCTCAATGAAACCACCTGTTGGCGCTCCCTCTTTAAAAAAAGCCTTATTGTACTGATTCGCAAAATATTCCTGATCAACTGCCACCTGGCCAGCGATCAATGGTGAAATCCCTCTGTAGTCATCGTAAGGATTAAAATACTTAATATGTATTATCTCATGCAAGGCAAAAGGAACGTCTTCCAGCCCTACATATTTCCACCCTATCAACGTCTTGCCTTTATCAACAAAGATAGGGTCAAACCTGAGAGGATCAAACGTCCATATCTCCTTTGGCATCTCCGAGACATTATTGCGCCCTTCCAAAATAAGAAACGCTTCCCCTCGCAAATCAAGATACGTTGAAATCGCCTCGATCAACATCTCCATTGACATAAACGGATTTGGGCGGCTAAATACCTTATATTCTTCTGGCCACTCAATAATTTCCTTTTCCTCTGCCTCACCATATTTTCCTTGATAGGCAACAAATGGAGTGCGAGAAATATTCATCGCTATGCTCTTGATCGTGGCATAAACCCATACAGACTGACTATACGGCTTGAGAACTTCCCCTTGAGACACAAATAAATTCCTCAATGACCTATAGATTGTCAAGTCATCCCTGAGCGGACCTACAGCCCCTTTCTGCTTAACGATTGGCATTGTCTTTCTCTTGCCTCTTGACTGCCTCGTTGTTTTTGCCATGTCTCTTTTACTCCTAAGTTAAAATTACTCTTACAAAGAATCAAATATTTTCTGCCTACATTTCAAGCACCTTATTTTTTCCTTGCCTACAACCTTATACCTCAAGTACCTCTCCCCTTGCAATATATCTTTCTTGCAATCGCAGCATTGATGCTTCTTTTTTGCGATCTCTATCCCTGAGCAATCTTTAGCGATCATATGTTCCATATTATAGTTTTCCTGATCAATTAATAAATCTTTTTTTTAAAACTTCTCTCTAAGTAAACCTTATTTTTACTACTTAGGCCGATCCCACTTATAATCTCCCCATCCTCCATTCTTTATTCTCGTATGCAATGTGCTACCAACCAATCTACCTATCGCTTCCGGTATGTTTCTTACCTTCCCTGTCGTCATCGAGAATGTAGCGTCATCCTCACAATCCCAACTATTCTCCCCTTTTCCAGCATGCGGCAACCCTTCTGGAATATTAATTTCACATCGCCTAACTGTCATAGGAAACCATCTTTGATATTTCCATGTCCAATCCGCAAGCACAGCATGAGCATTGTAAGATTTCTCAGGCATAGGAACCAAAATATCTCGCTCCTCTATAATTTTCTTTAAAACCTCTACTTTCCCTTTTATCCTGTCTGTTATATTCCAATACCACTTCCACCGACCTCTTCCCCAACTCATAGAATCATCAGACATCAAATTTAAGCTCATCGACAAGCCATCCAAAAAGCCGATATTAAATTCCAATTCTTTACCTTCTATTCCTTTTTTATAAAGCCATGAATTCAATCTTTTAAAATTAAAAGACAAAAATAATTGAATAAAAACTCCAATCCTGAAATTTACCCCCTCCTCAAAACTAATCCCTACTCGAACACAAGGGAATCTATAAACTTCCACACAGATGCTATTTTGATATTTATTAAAATAAAAAAATTTTCTCATTTTTCTCCTTTCTCTATTTATCTAACAGAAATCAATATTTTCCCCTCTTGCAAATCATTGATTGTTATCTCATAAAAAGGGATCTCCGTTCCTTCTTTTATTTCCCTGAATTTTGAAGAAACCCCTTCCATCAAAAAACTACTCTTAGACCATAAATACTCTACTCGAACAGGAACAAATTTCATCTCAAAAAAAATCTGAACGACTCGATCAGGTTGTTTCTCAACAAGACAACCAGGCATATAAAATTTCCCTATTCTCATTTCTTTACTCTTTTATAAAATAAAGGCTTTAAAACCACCCCTACGAGATTATTATTTCTTGTCGACCTTATACCACCCTTCAAATCATTCACAACTATCTTCATAGTTCACCTCCACCGGCAACTCCATGTTCTGCATGGACGCCTGGATCAACGCCTCCCTGTCAACCTCATCTATCGGAAACTTGATCCTGCTCGCCTCCCGCTCAATATAGACAATCCCTCGCTTCTCATAGTCTTCCTTGACCTTCTTGCACAATAGACAATTGTCCTGCGTGTACAAATACTTGATTTTCTTCTCAATTCTCTCCATTTTATTTTCCTTTCTTGCTTATCTTGATCTCAACTTCATACCCTTGCTCATCAAATTCCTCGAAGCACTTGAAAAACAAATCCCGATAATCATTATATTTTTCAATCTTATATGGATCATATCCAAAAAGATAAATATGCCTGTCTTCATCTTCTAATTTTTTCTTTTTTAAACTTCCAACCTCTTCCTGAAAAACTTTCATCAGTACATCGACCTTGCCCATTATCTTTTCATAAGAAATCGCCTCTTCTTTATTGTTAAAACTTTTCCCATCATACGTTATATACGTCTTATGCTCAATTTCCTTCAAGGCAAATACCGGTTTCATGCAAACAATCAATAAAAACACAATAACTATATATTTCATTTTTTATCTTCTTCCTTTCTTTAAGATAATAATAGTATTCTTTAAAAACCCAATAAAGAAATAAACAAATATCATGGCATAAAAAATAATATATCCCGACTGTATATTGTTCATACCGACCTGAACCTGACCTCCCTTGGCAACACCAACGGGTAAGCATAGCAAAGAATGCAGGAATCCGCCCTGTTAGGCGACTTGATCCCTCTTGCCCGCATCTTCTCCTTAGACTCCATAATTATCTTTCCTCCTGCCCTCAACTCATACTTTGGCCTGCAAAGCTCGTTTATCATCTGCTTGTCATTCTGCAAACTTATCAACTCATCTGGTTGATATATCTTCAGTTTGTTCCTGTGCTCATAAGTCCTCTCTATCCTCCTCCGCATCAACCACCAAAGCTGCGCCTTCAAATTGTAGAACATGTCTGCGTTCTTCTTCCCTGGACAATATTCCCCTGGCGTCGGCTCCTTCCCCGTGTTCACCCCTATCGCCGTCAGCCATTTGTATTCCTCGTTGTTGTACTCGCTCTTGACCCCTGCCCCGACACCTATATTGTCATACATGAGGATCTTACAGTTATGCTCCTTGCAGATGAACGCGGCCTTCCTTGCTGACTGCCCTGTGTTGCCTTCCTTCCAACAGGAAAGATGAATCTGCTTTGTTCCTTTTCTGATGAACAGGCAGTTCTCATCTCCTCCTTCATCCGCGACATCAAATCCTCCGACCACTTCTCCACTGTCCAATCCCTCCATCTCAAAGTCTATAGTCGCCTGCAAATATTCATTTACGATGCAAATGTTCTCTACGGAAGTGAAATAATCCCGGTCAATTTCCTGCGCAACTATGACAGGATCAAGCGTGTCCTTTTGATGCTCGTACCATATTAAACTCTTTCTTGGGTCGTCTCTCCAGTCAAAAACAAACACAGGAATTCTTCCCCCATGCCGCTTATCATAAAAAGGATTTCCGATCCCGTTAGGGGTGGACAAATCAATCTTCACATCACTGTTCATTGATAGAGCAGACTCTATAAGTAATGGCCGCTCATAATATGCTGACTCGTCCTTGAAATAAATAGAAGAGCGGCCACCTCTTCCTATATTGTCCCCTGCCTCACCAGTAATAGAAGAATTATTTGCATAATTCACAAACTTCATGAATGTGCAGCTCTTGTCAATCTCAAACCCCTTAGGCAAGAACATCTTCGGCAAATACCTCAACAATATCCTGCCCTTCTCAAAGATGCTATCCGGATCACCTACCCTGTCAACAAGAGCCTCTTTCCTGCTCCCGAAGCTCACCTTGGAACCTTCATGGAAAATAAAAAGCCATATCGAAAATGCCATGCTGAGGTATGTCGCCCCTGCATCCCGACACTTCTCCACAAGTCCATCTTCCTTCTTGACATATCTTTCCTGCAACCATCTAATATATTCTTTTTGTTTTTCCCAAAGAACAAAAGGGATCATGGCTGGCTTAGAGCGAGGATCATACGTCATCATCCAGTCATTGATGAAATCCGCAGGATTGTTCTTGTAATGAAGCATGGCGGCATGCTTAGCTTCAGGGCTGGAGACAAAAGAGAGGAGCAATCGCTGACGCTTGATCAATATGAAGTTTTGTTGATTGGTGATTTGTTGCGACAAATTAGAAGCAATCATGAATAAAAATTTAACAAATTAATCAATTTTATCTACCCGAAAATAATCTGCCCCATTTCCAGGATAATATAGAATCGCCATATATCCTATTTCAATTCCTTCACAACCAGGTATTTTAACGATAGCAGTTTTCTTCAGCAGTTGTTTCTGATTGCAATACTGAAACGCCATATCGTCCTTCCACCTTGCTGTTCCTTTTTCTGGAGGAGAAACATAAACAAAATCCGGCATACATTCAGTACAATTTGGATTCCTACAACTATGCGCCACCATTCTCTCCTTTCCTTAATTGATGACCTCCATCTTTATATTTATTTTCTCTTAAATTTATTTACCTCATTGTCCTGACTATTCTCTTCCAACCGCAACCGCTCCCTTGCAGGATTGCTCTCCAGCACATTCACCTCGACCGCCTTAATCAGCTCTAGATATTTCTGAGTCGCCAGCTCGGGAGTCATCTCAGCCAACTCTTTTTCTTGAATTAGAACTAATGGACTCCCAGGAACTCCCGCTAATTCCTGACGCTCCACATAACCCCTATCCTTAGCCTGGCACTTAAGAAAGAAAAGAAGGCAGGCAACGTCCCCTTTCTGTATCTTGCCAAGAAGAGTCGTCTCGGCATAATCCTTCATCTTCTCCCGCTCTTCCTTGATTATCTGCTTCAAGTCAGGGTATCTCTCTATATAATTCAATATGGTCAAAGAGATGCAGCCAAGAGACCTTGCCGCTACCGTCAAAAATCCTTTGGCTTCCTGCAATGCCTTCTTCACCTCTTTATATGTGTATCTTTGATTTGCCATTTTTATAAATATAAAAACTATAAAATATTAACCTCGAAGATTCCCAATCTCCCTTTCACATTAAAGTCCACCTGCCTACGCAAAGCTTAAAACTCAACCATATAAGACACAACAAACTTCTCAAAACAAACAACGTCAAAGCAAGATAAAAAAATATAATGCGCAAGCATATTCCCCTGACTATTTATTTTTCCTCTATATTAAACGCAATCTTGCATTTTACACAATAATAGTTATCGCTCCCCATACCCACCTTCAACGTTCTTCCACACTTAACGCACCTATATTGCGAATCTTCAACTGAATGAACAACCTCAACACCTGTCCGCTCAACACAAACCAGCCTTCTTTGCTTTTCTCCCCATTCTTTCCAGTTTCCGTCATCCCAAAAATTTCTTGGCAATTTCACTGAATCTTCATAAATAATCCCAGGAGATATAATTAAATTATCATCGTCAATATCCAATAACTCTCTTGGCCCATCCATGTAACTTCTATCTACACCACATTTCTTTATCCGATAAATTTTCTTTCCAATCAACTTTTCAATCTGTGTGCGCTTGCTCCATTCTTTCCAGTTTCCGTCATCCCAAAAATCTCTCCTCAAAACATGAACACTCTCTCCAAAAATTTCTCCATTCTTGCCTTGAAATCCTATGCTTTTAATTTCCATAATATACTCACTATAACATATCAACCGGTACACATTCCCTTGATATGATTCGTCATACGCTGTTTCATTTTTAGCGGGCACATCCCGATAAATCTGCTTACCAGCCAATTTCGATAAGTCAGTTTTCGCAAAAACGTCTTTTACCAATAATAAAATAAATATTCCTACAGCCATGACAAAAATTCTCATACTCCTATTCTCCTTTCCTACAACTAAAATTTTCTCCCCTCTTAAATTTATTTTGCTTTTGCTGAGTCAATTCATAATGCTGCTTTGCCTGTCGAATCAACTGCAGCAAATCCCGCAAATTAGCCTTCAAAAAATTCGGACACATGTTCGCCATCGTCCAATCCTTGTAGATTTGCTTCTTTGAATAGTTCTTGACGTTTGCCTTGAGGCGGGCGCCGAGACGAAACAATTTCGGCGTGACTTGATCCAACATCGTCAACCCTTCCAGAGCGCAATGAGCCATGCTCTTGTCGTAATCGATCTTGTCCTCGACAACCTCGTCATAATGAATATCATCATTGACCGAGAGCTTGACCCTGAGATGTTCACAATCCTCGCAAGAAACTGAAATCTGTTTTTTATCCATTCTTTTTTTAAAGAATAAAAAAATAATATAACTATATATCAATATTATATATAAGAGAGTAAAATTTAATATAAAAAACAAGGTCAAATTAAATAAAATATATTTTTATTTTTTTCTTTACATTCTTAATAAATTATGTTATATTATATTTATTAAATAATCTTAATAATCTTTATAAAATATATTTTTATTATTTTGTTTACAAATTAAATAAATCAGTTATAATAATAGTATAAGTTTAATTCAGTAAAACTTTTTTGAGAAGGAGAGAAGCAATGAACTACAAA
>ERZ1292632.1960-Hain-H43-01um-R2-1960-length-18370-cov-5_pt1 | contig 18370 bp, 39 predicted proteins | sample MGYA00564407_ERZ1292632 | MGnify/ENA primary metagenome ERZ1292632 (study PRJEB36523, sample SAMEA6512637) | groundwater metagenome | collected 2019-01-08 | study: AquaDiva: Metagenomics assemblies of 32 groundwater samples | reverse complement strand
CCCTATGATTACCCTAATTCGTATCTATTATGCTTGACATAACAACTATAGTGCGACCAAATTTTTCCCCCTAGATACAGAAAGGGAAAGGGTATCTCCCCGTATCATCCTCTACCCGTATCACTCTCAGCCAGTATCGCCCTCTAGGGATAATGATACTCCCTGGGGTCTAACAAAGGTTAGTGTTAGCCCCGCTCAAGGTCTAACGGAGATTGTTGTTAGACCTCCTAAGGCACCTATTGTCTCGGTAGTTTATCGGTCGGGCAGGCGCCCTCACCATCCCTTACACAGAACACAACATCTTCCCATTGGGCTACAGGGCTGCCCTTCTGCCAGCTTAGCCTTTTGAAGAAGCTCATTCTGCCCTTGACCTTCTTTTGAGTCTTGCCGAATAGAGTTGCCTGTTCTTGCTCGGTGAAGAGGATTGCCCGGTGCTGGCAGATGACCTTCCAACCTACTTCTTGGAGAAGTGCTAAAGTATCAAGGTCTAGCCGTCTGAGCTTGCCCTTTCTCGTAGGGTTCTTGGTAATGACGACCAAGACAGAGCAAACCTTCAGAGCTTCGGCATAGACTTGGCGCATAGCTTCTAGATAAGTTTGTCCTTGCTCTTGACCGATTTGCCCTTTAGAAACTACTCCATATCTACCAAGATTACCCAACTTAGGTTCCCTAGCAGCAATTCCACTATTACCGTGTTGGCTACTACTTGTTAAAGCATCCTCATAGGGCGGGCTGACCTCGCCGATGTATCCCCTGTCAGGGAGATTGCCTATGTTACCAGGATTGTCGCTATATTCTTGGCAGCTTTCCCTCTTTTCCTTTCCAAGATAATTAGTAGGATGACACATATCACCGTAAGGTGGTGAAATCTGCCCAATGAGGTTATGCCCTTGTAGCAACTCGCTTAGCCGTCTGGCATCCCCCTGTATCACTTTCAGCTCTATCTCTCTCCCTAGCTTCTTTGAGGCATAGTCCCGATTAGCCTCAGAGAACTTGATGAACTTCTCCTCAAGCTCCACGGCGATAGCTTTGTAGCCTTTGGCGCAGGCTGCTATCGGTATTCTGCTTGTCCCCGCCATAAAGTCCAGCACTGTATCCCCAAGCTTTAACAGCCCCAACTCCTCCAGATGCTCATTTATCTTGAAGGCTAAATCCCAGGAGCACTTAGCAGGATGAGCCATTGACTCAGGCGTAGCCAAGTCATAGTCCTTGTGGTAAAGCCCATACCAGCTCTCAGCCTCTCTACATAAATCCATCTTCCCTCTTTATGTCAACTAAAGCTTCCACTGTCCCTCATCTGATAGAGAGGATACTCCCCCCCCATCCTCCCCCAGCATATAAGCAGATATAAAGGTCGCACTATTGTAGTCCATTGGTAGGGTGAGGGAGTGTGCCTTTTAGATACAGTTTTCAGACCCATCACTTTTCAAGCCTTTATTATGTAAAGAGAACTTTACGGAGGCGCTCTTTCTTGTTCACAGAGTAGCAAACCGAGAAGGGCTATCAGTAATAGGATATAGAGCATTGAGTCCCCCTAGCTTTACTCGTTCTTTAGCCTGGTGATTTACCTTTCGCAACTGCTTGGCTCGTTATTTAACCTGGCTCCTAGCCCCCCATTAAAACGCACTAGGCAGTGGTTGCCACATTACACATCACCTCCTATCTAAAAGAAATCAGGTAGTAGAAACTACAGTAGTAGTGGAGTCCAAAGACGATGTCCAAACTATAAACCAAGCTCCAAGTTTTTCTATCCAATTTCCCCTTGCGTCTTGTGTCATATTAACTATATCGTGTTCCAAGATTTCCTTAGTTATCCTATTGACCTTAATACGCAAACCAGCGTGTCTTCCATAATCTACTTCTCTCTTTTTATACAGAACATAGTATAACAGATAACAAAAATCCTCATTCTGAACTTTAGCAATGCCTGGGGCGGGGATTATCTTTTCAACTGTAAGGTCTGCCCGCCACATTTTTAGAAATTCACGCAGGGTCATCTTTTCACCGGCGAGAGAACTTACCAAGCCATTCCCCCTGACATTTTCTGCTGCACCAAGTATGTTTAGAGCCTTTCTTAACTCTTGCATAATATTGTCCCCATTGGCGGGAAAAAGCTCTGCCACAGGTTTCACAGTGCAAAATAACAAACTTCGCTACATTTACCTTTCTCCAACAAAGAAGGCAATAAGTCTTATGGATTTTCTTACCACAGAGCTTGCACTTCTTCCCTGGTCTGCCGCTTGGAGCCAATAAGCCCCTTCCAAATCTCTGTTCTAATTGGTGGATGCGCTGCCGGCTAACACCCGCAATCCTAGCAATTTTAGCTTCAGGCAAAACTTCACAGTATTGCAGATATACCAAGGCAGTTCCACTTATCATTCTTTTATCCTCCTATCTTGCATTGCCTTCCTCCTTTCTTGGTTTATTTCCTAAAGAAAAAAATCCCCATTAACAAGCTCCCCACAGTAGCCATTGCATTTAAGGCAATCAATCGTGGGTCAGTTCCGTAATACCAGAAAATCCCATTGAAGAGTGCTGCAACTAAAAAGCCTATACCTATTACTAATCTCATTCTTGCACCTCCGCAAAGCGGTCTTTCACAGGGGAAGCTCCTGCCCCTTGGGAAGCTCGGTTTTTCTTAAAACTGATTGCTCTACTAGAGCATCCAAGTCCTTCCTATTCTTAGGGTTAGTTAGGCAAAGCAGTATCCACCTTGCCCCCCCTACTTCTGGCGGGTAGCACAAGGGACTACCTAGTTCATAGCAGTAAAGGTCAAAGAGTCCACCAACGCCTTCAATATATTTGTGGGCTAACTCTTCATACTTATCCACTACACCTTCTCTCCTTTCTCAAAGGGCATTACCTGTCGCCAGCCCTCAGCAATCATAGCACTCTCTATCCTTTCCTTGAGACCTCTCTTGTAAAGTTCCTTGCCTGGGGGCGACCATCTTGTCTGCTCTCGCCATAATTCTTCCAGGATGTCCTCTAGGGTCTCTTCAGCCATTGGCTTCTCCTTTCAAGATTTTCACTATCTCCTCCCAATCCGAAGGTCTTACCACTCGCCCACCAAGAATATCCAGCCACTCTTGTTGTTCTGGGGTCACCTTCCCATCTTCGCCTTTCACTTCCCAGAACAATGTTTGCCTACCCCTTTTTGCCAACACAGTATCAGGAAAACCCTTCCCATCTGCGGAGACAGGGGTCACCCATCCGTATTGGGTGCGAGCAGCTCTAAAGTGAGCTACCTTCCAGCCAGTATAATGCGCTACCTCAACAATCTGCTCCAAAAGCTCCGTTTCACTTTGGCGGTATTTAGGCTGTTTCAATCTCTGCTTCCGGGCTATTAACTTTCCTTTCCTGTATTCTTGAGTTGTTCTCCAATCCCCTGAACGAGTTGCTGTGGACAGGAACCTTGAGAAGATGCTGCTCCATCATTCATTCTCCTCCGCTCCTTTCTTTAGGGCTTCCCTTATTCCCCTGATGGTTTCCAAAATCTTGCTACAATTATATTGTGGGATTATATAATCAGAGAAGCCCAGATAGATAGAACCATTTGCTTCACTGATTCTAACTAAATATGGCTCTAACCACTTTATAAACTCCTTGAGATAATGCTTGTGGTCAGCGTCTCGCTGGTCTACTTCAGCTTGATAAGGTTCACGGTTAGCATAATTACCAAAGAGTATCGGCGCTTTCTTAATCATCCTTCTCCTTTCGCCAGTTCCCTATCCTTTTTTGAGAAAGTATTAACTGTTAATATTAACACTTTCTGGGTTAAATTTACAATTCTTCTCTCCCCCCCCCCTTTAGGGGGGGGAGAATTGTTAATACCTGTTAATACCTGTTATACTATGTTTACATAACAAATTGTTAGGAGATTTCCTCCCTTGTGGCTAATCCCCATCCCCCCTCCACGGGGGTAACCATTCCTCTCTTATGGAGTCTTGAAAGTAGCACTCTCGTAACATTCTCATTGCTTTCAATTGCTTTTGCAATTTCCTTTGGTTTCAAAGCGCCGTGCTTTAGGGTCTCCAAGATTCTTTGTGTGTCGGTAATTTTCTTGATAAACTCGGCAGTATCAAAAGGCTGCCGTGCAATCGTAATTCCCGTCTTGTTATAGTGCAGTTGAAAAGACATTGGCTTATGATGTCTGCCTATATTCACCGCCCTATGAAACAGGGCTATATTAGCCGAGTCTTGTTCAATCTCTTCACCTTTCACTAGCTCAAAAATATTCCTACTATAATTTTGGAAGAAGACTGAGCCAAATATGGTTTTCTTCTTTGTCTCAGGGTCCTTGGCATTATGGGCTATTATCAGGCTTCCCCTTTTCAATTCCCGGAGCGCTGAGAAGAACTTCAAGGCTGGCTCAGCTTTGTTTAGCTCCCCCCCACACGCTGCCCCCAGGCTATCTATTATTAGCATTTCTGCCTTTGTGTTCTCTACCCAATAATGTATCCGCTCTAAATCATCTGCTAAGGGCATAAAGCATCGCCGATATAAAATGGGCAATGCGGGTAGGTTTTCTCCTTGCTGTATCCTTTTGCCAAAGTATTGCACCACCTCCCCCTCTGCTTCCCAATCTAAAATTAAGGTCTTTATACTCTTCTGGGGGACTTTTAATTCCAATGGGTTATCCTGCCAGGGCAGCACGAGACAAAAATAAAAGTAAAGTGCCAGTGTGCTCTTGCACGCCTCTTTATCTCCAAATATCACTGTCGGGATATTGCGATAGAGAATCGGTTCTAATAATGGTTCGGGTGGTTTAACATCTTCCGCATTTGTCCAGAGTTCCCTTACAGGCTCGCCCTGTCTGGCTCTATCGTGGATTCCAGAAGAAAGCTGGTTAATCATTTCTTCCCAAGGCAAGCCTGGGTATTTTAATAATAGCTTTTTAGTTAAGCGGTCTCTAGTTTGTTCTGAAGAAAAATTGTGTTGGGTTGGGGGTAAAAAGACTATAATTTTATCTTTCTCTTTGATTTCCCCAAGAAGTTCCCCCGTAACCCTGCCATCTGTTTTATGGACAACAATCCTACTGACATTTATTGAGATACCAGTATCTTCCCAAGTGAAGATATACCCGCCAATTTTGGGAATAATAACAGGGATAGATATATCAATGGGCATATTAGACCCTAATATCAATAAATTGGGGCTTTACCCTTGGTGCACTCGGTAACGGGATGCTGTGAAAAATTACTTTCCTTTCAATTTGGGGGGATTCTTTTTTTCGTCCATATCTACCAGAACAAGAGTTGCATAATGGAGGCAAGTAATGTCCAGCATTGCGGTCGCCTTTATGCTTTAGACTAACATAAAAAGGCTGACCGGGGTTTTCAGGATACATTCTCTCTTTACATTCTTGACAAGTCATCCTTCTCCTTTCGGGTATTCGCTCTGGACAATATGATGTAAAAAGTCGGAATGATATTGGCAGACTTCTAGTAAATTATCCTCGGTATGTTTTCCCCCTGCGCTGCGAAACTTTAGATGGTGTTGTTGCAATTCAAGCCATCCCCCATTGTAACAGCATCTTTGCCCTGTCCTTGCTCCTGTTTTATAAATATATTCGCATAAACCGCCGCTCCGAAGCCTTACGGCTTTACGGATAAATAGGGGGATTTGTTTCATCTATACTAATCAGGTCAAAGTCTACTGCTTCTTTCTCTTGTGCTACTATCTGGTCTAGGGCAGTTCCTATCCAACTCTTTACCTTCACGGCATCAAGTCCATGGAGCGTTCTCCCGACAATCTTACCCTTGAAGGCGATGACATACTCGTCTGCTTCCCAAGGTAGAATTTGAAAGTCTTGTTCTCTATTCATCCTACTCTCCTTTCTAAGCTTTTTTTGTCTCAGCCCTGAGAAATACTGCACCACAATGGGGGCAGATTAGATATTCTCCTTCAGGCTTTTTGACTGTCTGCCCCAATGCAATTCTCATCCCGTTGAAGTCTAGTTCTTTGGCTTGCTCTATTTGCTTGGGGGTAATGGTGTTATTGCGCAATAACGGGGTTATCAAGTTCAAGTTGCCCTTGGAATGCGTAATGATTGCTAGGGCATCATCCAGAGAGAGCACTCCACTCAAGATAGCATTTCCGATGCAGAGATAGTAGGACTTTTGGCTTCGGCTTAATCCCAGATGGTCTACATAGTTATCAAAGGTTTCGTGTCCTGTTAGAGAATAATATGATTGCCTGGCGTTTTCTGCTAATAAGACACAGGTATAGACAAAAGAAGTCTTGGCATTGCGGACTAAAACCTCGGTCATAAGCTGATTGCACTCCGCCTTGGAGAGTTTATCTATATCTATCTCCGCCTCTTCCAAGAGATAGAGAACTAGATTTTCTATCCTATTGATAACTTGGAGATGAAGAAGCCCAGGGGTTACTTTAGGAAGTCCAGAATCCCCCGAAATTTCAAAATCTGACGGGTCTAAAGGCTTGGGCTTACTGATTCCCTGGGGAGAGGCTTTTTCCCCCCCCCAAATCAATTCCTGTGGGGAAAGAGGAATTGAGAGGGCTGACGCCCTATCCCCATCAGCCCCCTTTGTCCCGGCGTTCTCTGTGGGAACCCTATTCTTTTTCACCGCAATCTCACCCGTTGAATTTACCAGAGAGGGCATAGGCTCTCCGGCACGGGTATTGAGAGCTTGGGTTGCACAGTCCAGGCATCCCATATAAAAAGAGCCATCGGGATTAGTGCAAATTTTCAGTTCTTTTGTCTCCTTCTTGCAGTTAGGGCAAATTGGCATTTTATTTATTCCTCACTTTCTTAGGCTAGTCAGGATAATGACGAGCAATAAAATCACAGAGCCAGTAAATCCGATGACCTATGATTTTATCATCTATCCAGTCTAGCCTTTTTATAAGCCAATCAAACACTTAAGTTCTCCTTTCTAACTCTTGGTGAGGGCTGGTGGGCTTGTAGCTTCCCGATTCCCACCACTAAGCCGCTCGCATTATAGTCAGCTTCACCCTCGCCAAGAGCCTTGACCTCCCTACCTATAACCCTTGGTTATTTCATCAGTAGGGAGGAACCTTTACCTGAGCCTACCTCTCCGCTCTTTCACTCAGCTAACGAGTATCAGGCTTAGAGTATACCCTTTCGGCTCAGGCTCGCCAGCCAGTAGCCAGAAGTCGGGTCAAAGCCCTCCTTACACTACTTAACTCCGCCTGCCCATTGGTCGCCCTTTGGGTGGCTGGCTATCTCTAGCACCCATATCTCCCTTATGCCAAAGCATATGTGCTTTTATATTCTCTGTAGCTTGCTGTGAGGTTCTACCGCTTGGCAAATCTTTCCCACAGTAACGGCAGCGTCCCATATCACACCAAGGGCAAATACTTGTTCCGCCTACTGATGCGGCAATTACAGGTTCGCCACATATCATACAAAGTGCAGTCTCATCGTATTCCACCGTGAATTCGCTGCCATCTAGCCTCTTACAAGTTGCAGTTTTCATTTCAACTCTTCTCCTTTCTGGTGGGCTTGGCTCGGTCATACTGCCGTGCTCACATTAGCCAAACCGAGATTACACGGACACCAAGCCCTATAAGATTGCTGCCTGAGCCTACTAGGGGCTGACCACCTAGCTTTGAAAGGCGTAAGAAACTTTCTGGGTGTTCCAGCACTCTATTGCCCCACCTCCTCACCATATCGGGATTCTATCCGTTGGAGCAAGCCTAGTATCTTATCATAGCGGTAAATCCATTCCTTATCCCATTCCTGTTCTCTGGGAGTTATGGGATAGTTTTGGCGGGTGATATGTGAGTTCCTTGCCTCCTGCAACCAAACCTGTGCCCGGTCTATGCTTATCGGATTGTCAGAATGAGGGGGAAAATTCCAAGCAAGCAGAAAGAAAAGTAAAAGGGGCAATAACAAGTATTTCCCCATCTCATTATTGCATTTCAGGCACTTCATTTATTCCCCTTTCTTTGGCTTTGGTGAGGGCTGGTGTCTTACCACCACCTAAGAGCAGGGAGTAGCTACTTCCCTTCTATCTGAAGTTCACCCTCACCTTGAGCCTTGACCTCCCTACCTATAACCCTTGGTTATTTTCATCAGTAGGGAGGAACCTTTGCCTGAGCCTACCCTTTCGGTTAGCCTGTTGTGCCTTTCAGCACACTTCACTCCTATTCGTCTCGGCTCAGGCTCGCCAGTAGCGGGGAATGCTTACCGCTCCTATCCCAGAACTCTGGGTATCGCCTGCCTAGCCTCACGGCTTACAAGCTGGCTGGCACTTCGGGCTCGGTTATTATCGTTATTAGATAAACCTCTTCGTCTTCTTGTGTTGGCGTCAAAGGAGTATCGGTGCGGATATAAACTTTCTCTCCAATACTTTTCGGGTTTCTATGCTGCCAATAGGAATCTCCCTCGGAACTAAACAAGGCTCCTGGATTAAGGTCTTTTCCTTTCATCAATCTAGTCCTGATATGCATTTGACCCTCCTTTCTGGTGGGCTTGGCTCGGTTATTTCATATATTGATTACTCCATTCCTTCTTTTCTACTCGTTTAATAAATTGGCAATTGGCACACAAGGTTTGATATCCTTCAGGATAGTTTTGTTTTTTTAACCAATAATAGAAGTTCGTCCCCTGATGGTGCTTTATTTCTTTCAAATGTTGATGACCTCCGCCGTCTATATGGTCAATGGTCAAAGCTCTAATATCAGTAAACCCACACTTTACACAAGCCAACTTACCATTGCCATAATAAGTTAGCACCTCTAATTTAACTTTTTGACGTCCTTCTTTGACCTTTTCCAATCTTATCTCCCTGTGAGCGGAATAAAATCTTCGCCAATATGCCCTATTCTGTGTTTTCCTTTCTTCTTTGTGTTCGTGATACCATTTCCGCCAATCTGCCTTTTGCTTTTCATTACTTTGAGTTGCCATACCCACCCCCAATATGTATTATATCATATCAGGGGTGAGCAAGCAAGGCTTGGTTCGGTTTTTCCTTTACCCTCTAGTTAGCTCGGTTAGCAGTCTCACGCAGGCATTTTGCGTGTTAGCCAGACCAGCCTGCCGCCCGAAATCACACTTCCCTAGCCGTTTCCCGATTATCACACCAAGCCCATCTGCCTGGCTAAAGCCAGAAAACTAACCACTCATTCCGCCAGCTGGTCAGTCTGATTGAGTAAGGGCAGCTTACTTTCACCCTCTTCTCCTTTAAGATTGCTGCCTGAGCCAAAGCAGTGGGCTCTTGGCCGATATGTTTCTACCCCCCACAATGGCTCAGGCTCGCCAGCCAGTAGCGGTGCAGGTCTAATTCCAGCGGAAACTACTCACACCCCCGCCGATTTTACGGGGCTGGCTATACTCAAACTGGCAGGAACGAACCCTCTAATCTCGTTTACTTTCGGTGCGAAAGTCCCTTCCCTAATGTCCCCTAATAAGGGACTGCCGATTTGACGCCTGCCAGCATTGAGCCTATGTAATTGTTAAAGGGCTACTTGCTGTAACCTTTCCCTGTCCATCAACCTTCGTCATTGCCAAAAGCCTACCACATTTAGGGCAATGATAAATTGTGTAAATAGCATCAGGAACATTTGAGTCTTGTTTATCTTCCCCTCTTGTATTTGCTATAGTCTGGCATCTAGGACACCACACTTTATTGCTCCTTTCCAAAGAGCTAAACATACCTGCTTAGTTTAGCTCTCTTAGCTCACCCAACAAGTGCAGCTTTCTGGGGACTGACCAAAGCTGGCAGGACACTTCATTGGCTACTTGTTTCTACCAATCCTCGCTTTGCCAATTCCTGTTGCACTGTTCGCCAGTAGAAAGTGTCATCTTCCCGAATCTGACATTCGCCATCGCAACAAGCTTCAGTTCCATCTTCATTATAATCACACATAACCCCTTTCCTTTCTAAGGGCTGCCGTTTCCTTGCCCCTAGCAGCCGTATTCTAGCCCAGTGCACTCATTACCTCGGTGTGTGCATAACACCAAGTCCTGCTGGGCAATGCTTACCTGGACAAGCAGTTCACATCCTAGATTTTTCCTTCGGCTTTCTTATCCTTGATTAAATCCCAAGCAGCCTGCGGGTCAGCTATTTCTAGCATATCCTTTACGCCTATCTTTTCTAATACATCATTCCGCTTTAGAGAATAAGGAGGCTTGGAGCAGCGAGTAAAGAGGTCCCCCAAGTTCTTGATAGGCGGGTCTATTATCTCACTCTTTGCCGGGGAAGGCAAGGGCTTCTCCCCCTCTCCTTGTAGGAGAGGCTGGCTACCTAGGACAGTCCCCAAGGCTTGCCTGAGCCAAGTATTCCTTAACTCTACTAAGCCTAGAGCAATCGTTTTTCCGGCTATTTCTAATTCTGTGATAGCTTTAACAGCTACCTGAGCCTCTATAGAGGCTCGTTCCTGGGGGCTTCTACCACCAGACCATTGTCTTTTTTGGGCGACTGGTTGCCCTTCCTGATAGATTTGTTTCACCTGGCGGTCGGTATAGATATTACCCCCACTTTCACGGGTAGATATTTGCACATCAGCTTCTATAACTTTGTCCACTTCAATAAGAGGGAATAAGGAGCGGGAGAAGGTGAAATAAGATAACTCTTTCCCGCCCTCTGTTTTAGCGGCAAAAGAGAACTTTGGGAAATCAGCCTTGCCATCCTTGCCAGCGATAATTTGAGTTGGCTCAACTCTAGTGATGGTGAGCTTTAGTCTTTCGGTCTTTTTCTCTTCCATTTAACTTCTCCTTGCTAGGCTATCGTCTAGCCATAGTTGGGCTAATTCAGATGCTTCAATGTTTAGGATGCGTGCTAGTTTTGGAATTGCCTGCACTCGTGGCAAAGACCTTCCTGTTTCCCAGTTGCTTACTATTGCACCGCTAGCTACTCCGAGTTTTCTCGCTAACTCATCTTGGCTATACCCCAGGCGGAGACGCCCCAGTTTTATGCACTTTCCAAATTTACTGGATTTCCTTACTTGGCTTTTGGTTATTTCGGGCATTTTACCTCTCCTCTAAATTAGATGCGATGAAGGCTTGGGGGATTTCTCCTTGCTGGACAAAGGGTAATGGTGAAGCCTTCGCTACTTTCTCAAAAGCCTGAGTGTCCAGTTTCAAAGCTAAGTTATGTTCTGTTGCCCAGGCAAGGGCTTCGGCGAGGTTGTATTGGAGCCTGGTCATCAACTTGATTGATACACCAGGGGCGGGATTCTTGTTCCCTGTCTGTAAATAGTCCTGGACTGCCATTTCACGGAGCTTGCCCTCCATCTCACTCAAGGCAAGGCTGGCAAAATTCTCTTCCTGGAGAAGCTCTTTGTTCTGCTCCTGCCAGAGGCGATATGCTTCCTCTTTGTGCTGCTTTGCCAGGGCTGCCCGCTTACGGGCTAGAGCAACTTGCTTGACTTGCTCTTGGATTAGTTCAATCATTTCTCCTCCTCGTAGGCTATCATAGCTTTCAAGAAAGCCAAGATTTGCCACATTTTGCCAATGATTACAAAGCTCTTCATTCTTTCCTCAATGCCATAAAAATACCATACTGGACTTCATTCCAGTTAACACTTTTATTGAATGTGTTTGGGGCAAGTTTGCACAATTCCCTTGTAATTTCCGTGCCGTGGTGGATAACTTCTCTTATCCACTTGTCCTCATAAGGGTCAGTAAAGGTTAATATGAGGCTTTTGCTGGTTCTTCTTACCTTCATTCTTTCTCCTTATTCTGGCTTCTTGGGGTCTTCATACCCCGCTTGATAACAGTTGCAGGCTGAATGGTCGCAGACTATCGCTGTAGCTTGGTGAAGGTCTAGGATTTCCTCTTCGGTGAGAGAAAACCTTAGAAGGCCAGCTACTTTTATTAAATATGTATTCCTCACCGTCTTTTCAATGGTGAAGTTCATTTTCCCTTTACCTCCAATACTCTAGCAATCTCTTCACAGTCCCAGCACTTTAGCTCCAGAGAAGCGCTCCGCATCATTTGCCGGCGGAGAAATTCAGTCGCTAGTTCTACTCCGATTACTTCCTCAAGCCAATGGAGCAACAGGGCTTTCCTTAATCCCCTAATGGATTTAGCAGGCATTGGACGCCTCCTTCCCTATTTTCATCCAATCTGCCAATCTGGATGAATGCCTAACTCCTATCTTATACACTTTTGCCTGTGCTTCCCAGGGTAAGGTTCTCCATAACTCCCAAACCTTGTTGGCGAAGTCCCCGTCGTTATAGGCAGCTATTCTGTAGACAAAGCCAGAGCTAGTTAGAACCTTATAAACTCTTTGCCCTCTTGCTGGACTCATTTTATCACCCCCCTTCACTAGTAATTGCTCCCTATTTAGCCTGACCATTTGCCTTAATGCACTCTGGATGGGAGCATCTCATACTAGGCAAATATAAGCAGCTTACGCTTCTCTTAATTTTAATTGCCACTTTTATCACCTCCTCCCCGTAAAGCAAATTTATGTCCTCCTGAGCCTGCCGCTTGCGCTCCTCTGGGGGCAAGGCTTCCCACTTTGCTTTCCGTTGGGCACTCTGGGCTTCTGCTAGAGCCAGTTGAGCAGAAAGCCCAAACTTGATAGCCTTTTTCTTCCGGGCGGTGCAGGTCCGACAGATAGAGCCATCGGGCTTTCGCAATTTAAGGAAAGGGGGAAGGTCTTTAGCCCAAGAGCGGTTGCATTCCTTACAAACAAGCTGAGGGCAATTCATCCTAGCCCTTCTCTTTCTCAATATAAAGGATAACTGTATTTATCTGCTTATCTAGTTCTAAATCTGTTATGATTTCATTTTCCTCCAATACTTCTGCTCGCAGCAGTATCCTCTGTAGCGTTCCTAGCCGTATTGGTCGCTCTACCATTCTAGCCCTCCTTTCTAGATTTACAATGCCCTAATACATCATACACAACGCTGCCTGGGTAAGTGCACCAGGGCTTACCCGCCTTCTCTCTTTCGGGTTCAGCGAACTGGCAACCCGTGCAGACTTTCTTTTGCCATTCGGCTTTGGTAAGGTCCGTTAACTTTATCATCCTAACTCTCCTTCCCTTGTCTTGCGATAGGTTTCTTGGGCTTTTGCTATCGTTTCGTCTCGGATTTCCTGGGCTTGTTTTATTGCTTTATTGCAGGTTTCGTAAGCTTGTTCTACTGCCTCTCGGTAGGCTTTCAGGGGTGCTAATTTCCCCATCTTAGTCCTCCTTCTCTTCTCGCCAGCCTAGCTTTTCTAATTGGCATTCCCGTATCAAGCGGTTAGCCTCATCTCTGCCTAGTGTGTCGCTCACTTCCTTTAGGATTGATGAAACAATGTTATTGAAATATGGCCCTCGTGTTCGGCAATAGAACTTAATCCGGTGCTTGGCTTCCATATAGTAGTAGCTGCCGACGACGGAGTATGCCATCCTAGCCCTCCTTCAGCATTTTGCATCTCCTCACTTTATGACATTAGGAAGTGCTACCCTAATGCGCAATTTGAGTCCGCAAGTATTACAGTAAAGCCAACCGTCTTTTTCATAACCCTTGTGTCCTCCGTGTTGCCCCGCAAGCCACTCCTCATAGTATTTGACTACTTTGTATTTCATCCTAGCCCTCCTTTCTGGGCTTCCCTTGCCTTGATTATGCACTTCTGCCCTTACTGCTTCTTGCAGCATTCACATTCCAGCTTCTTTTCCAGTTCCTTAATCCGGTTATGCCAGAAATCTCTCCCTTCCCAATGCCCAACCCTAAGGGCGTGGCTCACACTTTCTCTGGCGTAGTCTAGCTGTTCCTGCGTGGTCATCCTAGCCCTCCTTTCCTACCGCTTGGACTTCCACTTGATAGTGCCAGTTTGCTCTGTGCCGCAGAGTTGGCACATCCGACAAGGCTCACCCCCTATGATTCTGGTTATTCCCCACTTATGCCTATGCCGTATCAAGCCCGCTGCGACCGCTTGCTCTTTCTCAACCTCAAAACCTAATCGTGCCATCCACCTCTTGAAGTAAGGTGAGTTGTGGTCTTGCACTTTGAGATGAGTTATCTCGTGAGCTATCAGCCATTTCCAATAGCGCCTCCCGTAAGTCTTAAACCAATAATCAGTCTTGGCTACCTTGAAGGATTTGAAGCATACCCACCCTCTTTCCTCCCCGTGGATATGGCAATGAGCGTGGCTGGTGATGTCCTTCAAGCATCCTCCCTCGGCTTCCTTAACTCTAATCTTGTCCTTTAGCCCTAGTTTGGCTGCATATTTATCAGCTAAAGCTTGGAGCTTGGCAATATTCATTGTTTCTCCTTCCTATACGGGAGTCTTTCGCTCAAATTTAATCCCGTCCGACCACTGCCGTATCAGCAGCCGGATAAATTGCGAGACAGGCAACCCTGCCTTCTTTGCCTCAGCTTTGATAATAGCAATCTCTTCTGGGGTTGCCCTGATAGTTAGCAGTTTTTCCCTTGCCATTTCCCTCCTTTCCTACTTTAAGCGTCTTTTGTTGACCTGTGAAATGGGTCAGGCGGAATTGTCTTTCGGGTTATGCCGGGCTGTAGAGCAAACTTATCTTGGTCGCTAATTGTTCTTTTCTCCCACGCTCCGCATTTTACGGTGCCTATACACCTAGAATAACGAGGGGTAGGTGCATCAGGGGAAGCACAAAATGCCCTCTTGAGATAAAACCGGCACTCCTTAGAGGACTTATCCAACTCATCATTCATTTCATTCTCCTTTCTCTTAACCTCACAATACCGGGCGGGTAAGGTATTTTAGAATGTCCCTACTAAGCGTAAGTCTGGTAGCGACCGATTTAGAAAGGAAAGCGTCATCCGAAGCGTAAACGCCCTTCCCTTCTTCTTGTGCTCTAGCCTGGTGCAAGCTCTAAGCCAAGTAAGTTCTTTCTCTGTGAGACTCTTAGCTGACCTAAAGCTTATCTCCACAAACCTGTTTGTCTCCATCTCTACGAATGTGTGAGGTCGTGGGTCGTCGGGAATTGTTGAGCTTCCCTGATATACTCTCATTTACTCTTCCCTTTCTCCCACCCGCCCGATATTCTGTTTTTAAGGTTCACGCATATACTTTACCACAATGTCTATACTTTTGTCAATACCCTCCTCCTATCTGGCAAAAACCATTTTTGAGCAATATTCCCTATTTTTATGATATAATAAGGGCAATGTGGAAAAATGACGAGTATTACTATTCAATAAGAACCCTTAAATCCATTGCTGGTAATTATGTAACCATATACGAGGGACTTCCTTTCAGAGAGACTTCTCTTATAATAAATCCGTGGTCAATAGCAGAATTCAAGGCTGATTTTGATTCTGCCCTTAAGGGAATTGGTAAAGGAAGGTGGTCAGGTAGGATTGATGGTTATAAATTCAGGGACTTCCGTTATTTTGGGAGGCTTCAGCAAGTGATTATAGCTGATATTTTGGGGATTCGGGATTTTGAACTAGAAGTATTGGGCTTTTATAGAATCCCTCAGCTCCGGGGATATGCCTATTATCTAATGAGGAATTTTCTAAACGGAGGTAGAAATGAGCCAGAAAATCACCCATGACCAAAAAGAGACTGCACTAGAGGCAATACGAGAAAAGGGCACAATGAAAGCCGGTGCCGATGCAGCGTGTATTACTATACGAACCCTAAACAGAGAAATGAAGCGCAGCGCAATATATAAAAAGCGAGTGCTGGAAGCTAGAGCCGAAGGTTATAATAATTTGGCTGATGAAGCGAGGCAACTTGTAATAGATTATATGTCCGGCAAATATGAAAAGACCGATAGAAATAGATTAACAGCTGCCATTGCTCTACTTAACGCCTATGAGCCAGGGTTCAGGGGCACTAGCACAATCCAAGGCAAAATTGAGCACGACATAAGGATAATTACCGCCGTTCCAAGACCCCGATACGAAGTAATAGAGGCCCCTATAGAAAAGCCGCCCAAAAGACTAACCCAAGGGTCTTGACAAAAGAGGTAAAGGGTGATAATCTAAAAACAAGATGCCACTAAATTGTAGGCGGTCTTTTCTCCCTTATAATGCCTGCCTTTCCTGTGGATGGAGACACGACAATGAAAATACTTTGCTGGCTAGGTTTCCATAGATGGACGGCCTGGATGGTGCATCCCTATTATGGGAATAAAGATACCAGATATTGCCGAAGATGTTTTAAGCTGGAAGATAGGAGAGCAACTTAATGCAAACTAAAGACCTTGTGATTCCGTATAGGATAGCAAATTCAACTTTCTATCTTTATTGTTTAGGCGACATTCATGCAGGCACAATCCATTGTGTTGAAGACCATATCAAACGGAAGATTGAGGAAATCAGGCAAAGGGAAAATGCCCTGTGGATAGGGATGGGAGATTATGCCGAGTTTATCACTCCTAAAGATAAGCGATTTGACCCTAATTTAAAATCAATCACCGATTGGGTAGAACCTGATAATATAGCGCATTGTCAGACAGAATGGTTGACCAACCTTTTCCAACCGATTGCAAAGAAATGCGTAGGGCTTCTCTATGGCAATCACGAGAATTCTATCAGACTATTCAATCACGACAATGTTATTAAGAACCTATGTGAAAATTTGGGGGTTGACAATCTTGGATTCTCCTGTTTCCTGCGCTTATTTTTCAGGCGGGAAAATAGTGCTGAATCTCATTTGATAAAAGGGGTTTTCACTCACGGGGCAAGCTGTGCTATTACCGAGGGAGCTAAACTGATGGCTTTAATGAGGTTTATGAAGTCCTTTGAGGCGGATATTTATGGTTATGGGCATATCCACGATTATATACCAAAATCCTTTTCACGAATGACAATTTCCCCTCAAGGTAAAATAAAAAGCGTAGTATCAATCGGGTGCACAACTGGGGCATGGTTTCGCACTTATACAAAAGGGACCATAGCAAGTTATGGAGAAATGAAATGCTATCCTCCGACAGAACTTGGGGCAGCTATGTTCACAATAAATCCGACTACAGGATTTATTGATGTGCAGAGGAGCATTTAGAATGACAGAGGACTTTATAGTTGATGCTATAGTTGAGATAGGCAATTCACCAGAGGTAAAGAGGATATGCGAACCGAGTGTTTCGCAACCGTTGACCTTACAAAAGTGGATGGTTATCAGAACCTTAAAATCTTTTGAATTATTCAGACAGGAATTAGATAATGAATTACGAAGAATTGATACAGAAAAGGCACAGGAATTATTAGAAGGAGGGCTAGAAAATGAGTTATGAAGAGTTTACCCAAATAGCACGGTTGTTAGAATGGTAACAAGAATATTTCCCGCAGCAACAATTGTTCCCAAGAGAATATTTGAGAATGTGGTCTTTCCAAAAAGGATTTGTATTGACCTGGACGGCGTGATTTGTGAATACAATTTCCCAAAGATTGTTAAAGGCTTCTTTGGTGTAGAACTCTCAGCTAGAGATATTTTTGCTTATGACTTAGCTGATGTCCTTGGTGTATCCCATATTGATATAGACACTATGTTTCAAGAGCAAGTTTATGGTAAGCCTATTTTCCTTCCAGGCGCTATTGAGACTCTGAAAGAATGGCAAGTCAAGAATTATAAATTAGCTATATTCTCTAATAGAGTGAAATATATGGGAGAATCAGGGCTAATGAACTGGCTGATAGATTGGCAAGTTCCCTTTACTGATATTGATGATGGGAAGGGAATATATGATATACATATTGATGATTCCCCCAGTAAACTTATGGCGACAGATAGTAAAATCAAGTTACTTTATTCGCAACCTTGGAATGAGAGATGTTTGAATATCACAGGTAAATTAAGGCGAGTGAAATCGTGGCAGGAGATAAACTGTTTAAGTATCCTCTAGGAGAAAAGGGCGAATGAAGGGGTATTGCAAAGATGCCCTAAAACTATTGAGAATAAAAGTTATATGTGGGAAGGATTGTCCTCTAGTTGGGAAATGCCCCCGGATGATACTAGAAGAGGCTGTTGATGTAGGTATTGATAGGGCTGTAAATGCAATGGTAAAAATAAAGGTGGCAAAGGAGAAAAATGAGGAAACCTCTCAATATGGTCTTAATTGAATGGACTGATAGTAATATAACGAACGGGTGGCATCATAAGGGTTGTGGTGAGAATCACTTGGCTTATTGTAGGGCAGTAGGAATCCTGATAGGAGAAGACGAAAGGGGCGTAACTGTGGCAATGGGGGAAGGAGAAGGTGAAATGATATTGGAGGGCTTAACAATACCCAAGGGGTGTATCCTATCAATTAAGAAATTGAGGGTTAAATAAGATGTATCCCAGACAATCAAAAACTGGCGAATTAGTCCAAGAGAATCAATTAGTAACATATCGGGAACATTTACTTAGACACCATAGATTAGTATTTTTGAGCGGTGCTCTCTCTGGGGAAACTGAATCTCATAATCTCTTAATGGCACTTGATACCTTGTCCCACGACCCTATAAAGATGGTAATAACCTC
>ERZ1292632.1959-Hain-H43-01um-R2-1959-length-18379-cov-9_pt1 | contig 18379 bp, 30 predicted proteins | sample MGYA00564407_ERZ1292632 | MGnify/ENA primary metagenome ERZ1292632 (study PRJEB36523, sample SAMEA6512637) | groundwater metagenome | collected 2019-01-08 | study: AquaDiva: Metagenomics assemblies of 32 groundwater samples | reverse complement strand
AAGTCCGCGCGATCACCGCGGCGTTCGAGAAGGCGGACAGCTCGAACGTGATGGCCTCCCCGAAGATAGTAGGCGATAGCCTTGCGAACTACACCCCCGCCCAGCGCGCGGCGATGCGCCGCACGGGTCTGGAGGTAGACGAGAAGTCCCTCCCACAGAAGATCCAGGCACTCCGCGCGAACGGCTGGCAGAAGATCAAGCAGGGCCTTTTCGATCAGTTCGATCCGATCAAGGATATCTCGAAGGCCGCCTACACCCTCGCGCGCCTATCCAAAGGGACGGCGGGCGCCTTCGAAGCCCTGCTGAAGTACGGCAAGCTCACCCTGCGGGACAACGCTTACGACGGCGACACGTCCGGCGGATATGTCGCAAAAGTGCTGATTCCGCTACATGGCGAAACGACGCGCTTCCTGACCTGGGTCGCCGCCAAGCGGGCCGAACTCCTCAAGCGTCAGGACCGGGAGCACCTCTTCAGCGATGAAGACATCCGTACCCTGAAGACGCTCGCCGGAGGGCAAACCAACTACGACTACACCCTCGCGAACGGAACCACGACCCGCGACCGCGCGAAGATCTTCGAGGACAGCCTCACCAAGTACGCCGCCTTCAACAAGAACATCCTCGATATCGCGCAAGCTTCCGGCTTGGTAGACCCCGCGACCCGCAAAGAGTGGGAACAGAAGATATACGTCCCCTTCTTCCGCGTGAGCGAGGAGGACGGCAAGGTCACTTGGACTTCGAGCAAGTCGGGCCTCGCCAACCAGGCCGGTATCAAGCACCTCAAGGGAGGGACCGAGAAGCTGAACGCCGACCTCCTTGCGAACGTCCTGCAGAACTGGTACCACCTCCTCGATGCGAGCGCGAAGAACCGCGCCGCGAAGGCCACCCTCGAAGCGGCGGTCAACGTAAACGGCGCCTACGAGTCTGACGCCGCCACAACGAAAGAGGTAGCGAAATCCCTCGGTATGAAGGACGCCCGTATGTGGTTCATGGACGAGGGCAAGCAACGGTTCTTCGTCGTCCAGGATCCGATGCTGGTGTCCGCCCTCTCGTCGCTCGATTTCCACGGCCTGCGCGGCCCCATCATGGACGGCATGAGCTTCTTCAAGCACGCGCTCACAGTCGGCGTCACGGCGTCCCCCTTCTTCAAGGTCCGCAACCTGATCCGCGACAGCGTGCAGGCCGCGGCGACCTCCGACATCAGCTACAACCTCGCCGGCAATCTGAAGAGCGGGTTCGCGCTGACCGAACGCGGGACGCAGGACTACGTCAGCATGCTGGCTTCGGGCGGGCTGATCCGCTTTGGCACCATGCTCGAAGCGCGCGAGGGCGACCGGGTGCGCCAGCTCACGAAGGAAGGGATCGCGGCCTCCACCCTCCTTACCGACCAGGGCAAGCTGGATGCCGTCTGGACGAAGATCAAACAAGGGGTCGAGGCATACAACGAATTGGGCAACCGGGGGGAGGAAATCAACCGGGCCGCCCTCTACAAGCAGCTCACGGCGAAAGGCTTCAGCCACGCCGAGGCCGCCCTCGCGGCGCGGGACCTCCTTGACTTCAGCATGCAGGGCAGCTGGACCAGTGTGCGGTTCCTGACGCAGCTCGTGCCGTTTATGAACGCCCGCCTGCAGGGCATCTACAAGCTCGGGCGCGCGACCGCGGAAGACCGGGCCCGGATGGCGATCATGGTGGGCGCGGTAACCCTCCTCAGTCTCACGTTGCTGGCCGCCGGGCACGACGATGACGACTGGAAGAAGCGGACCGACGCCGACCGTAACAGCTGGTGGTGGTTCAAGTTCGCCGGTGTGGCGTACCGCATCCCGAAGCCTTTCGAAATAGGCGCCATCGCGACACTGGCCGAACGCGGGTGGGAGTACTTCACCGACCCGGAGATGACCGGCACCCGCTTGGGGCAGAACGTCACCAAGCTCCTAGGCGACCAGCTGGCGATGAACCCGATCCCGCAGGCGTTCAAGCCCATCATCGACGTCTACGCGAACACCGACAGCTTCACCGGCGCCCCGATCGAATCGATGGGGATGGAGCGGCTGCAGCCTGAGTACCGCTACCGCGCGAGTACGAGCATGGCCGCCCGCGGGGCGAGCACCGCCGCCCTAGGGGCGCTCTCCCCCGTCCAGGTCGAGCACCTCACGCGGGCCTACTTCGGCTGGCTGGGGAGCTTCGTCCTCGGGTCGGCCGACCTCCTCGCCCGCCCACTGACAGGCCAGGGAGAACGGCCGGATCGCGATCTGTGGAAGTTCGCCACCGGCAACATGATCGCCACCCTTCCGGAAGGCCAGAGCCGGTACGTCGACCAGGTATACAAGCAGGCCCAGGTCCTCGAGCAGGCGATGGGGACCTACCGCGACATGCTCAAGCGGGGCGACAAAGAGGGGGCGACTGAGTTCCTCGCTGAGAACAAAGACAAGCTGGCGCGGTACCGCTCGGTCGAGTACGTGAAGAAGGCGGAGTCCCTCCTCAACGAACGGATCCGGCTGATCGAGGCCTCCAGCAAACCCGGCGCCGAGAAGCGTACCCTTATCCAGGCGCTTACCATCGAGAAAGACCGACGCGCGCGTGCGCTCGCCCCGATGTAGCGCTTGCTTTTTCACCGGCGCCGTGATATCGTGCGCCCTATTCGCGGAGGCAAGATGTCCCTGGTCCTGACTCCCGCCATCCTTGAGGCGGCTTATGAATTCCTGCGGGTCTGCCCTCCGTTCAAAGCATGGAGGCTCCCTCCTGCCGACGACGTCGAGTTCCACGTCATCGCCCGTCCAGACCGCGAGGGGGAGTACACCCGTTACTGCGGGACTGATGATCACATCATCGGCATCAGCGGTAAACGCATCGGACACACCTCCAGCTTAATCATCGCGATGGCGCACGAAATGATTCACCTGAAGCAGGCGCGCGCCAAGACGGAGACCAAGGGGGCCGAGCATAATGCGGAGTTCGGTGTCCTCTCTAAGCGCGTCTGCCGCATTCACGGGTGGGATGAAAAGGTGTTCTGTTGATGCGCGCTGTTCGGTACGCCCTCGTCCTCCTGCTGGCGCCGCCTTGCGTCTTTCTTTTTCTAACGCTGCTGGTGTGCTCCTTCGTCTTTGCGGTAGTCCTTGACTGTATCGGAAGGCTTCTCGACTGATGGGTGTCTTCGCTCTCACGGCTACCGTCGTACTGTATCTGGCGACCGCGCTCGACTTCTGGTGGAAGGGTGATGGCTGGATGGCAGGCGCGTTCATCGCGTACGCCCTCGCGAATGTTTGCTTCATCGGTACGTTGCTAAAGTAGGAGGCCCCGTATGCCAACACCCAAGGTGAGTGACGCCGTACTTCGACAGACCCTCGCTGCCTACCAGGCCGCGGGGGGCAACCAAGTGAAGGCGGCCCGCGCGCTCGGGATCGCTAGGCGAACCCTGCAGGAGCGCATGGCTGAGGCGAAGGAACGCGGGATCTCCTCAGGCGCGGCGGACCCACACGACACCCAGGTTCTGCAGGGTCGGATCAAGCAGCTCGAGGCCGGCCTGCGGGCGCACGAGAACCAGTCCGAGCAGGACGCGACGATCAAGGCTATCGTCGGGAACCTCGTGCGCAAGGTGGAAGAGCTGGACCCGCCCGCGTGGACGATCGCTACCCCGAGCAAGACGAGCTCTCCCGGGGTGCCGACGCTCTTCGTCTCCGACCTCCACTGGGGGGAGACGGTCTACCCCTCGCAGATCAACAACGTCAACGAATACAACATCCGCATCGCACACCGGCGGATGAAGACGCTGATCGACTCCGCCATCCATCTGTTGCGAATCATCAGCCCGAAGCTGGAGTACCCCGGCATCGTCGTCCCTCTCGGGGGCGATATGATCTCAGGCAACATCCACGACGAGCTGACGGCGACGAACGAACTGAACAGCATGCCCACTGTCCTCGATCTCTTCGGGGTGCTGGTCGGCGTCATCGCTGCTCTGGCGGACACCTTCGGCCGCGTGTTTCTCCCGTGCGTCTCCGGGAACCACGGGCGCGATACGCAGAAGATCTGGAACAAGGACCGGCACGCGACCTCGTTCGACTGGCTGCTGTACCGGTTCCTCGCCAAGCATTTTGACGGCGACAAGCGGATTACTTTCTTCATCCCGGACGGGTCGGACGCCTACTACAAGATCTACGACCACGCGTACCTGCTAAGTCATGGGGACCAGTTCCGCGGGGGTGACGGCCTCATAGGTTGCCTGGGTCCGATCATCCGTGGCGACCACAAGAAGCGCAGCCGGAACGCGCAGATCGACATGGAGTACGACACAATGCTGATTGGTCATTGGCACCAGTACATACACCATTCGCGCGTCATCGTGAACGGCAGCCTCAAGGGGTACGACGAGTACGCGTACGCCGGCAACTTCGGGTTCGAGCCCCCGCAGCAAGGGTTGTGGCTGACGCAAGCCAAGCACGGGATCACCTTCCGCATGCCGGTGTTCGTCGATCCTGCAGGACGCGCGGTGAAGACCGAGTGGGTGTCGGTGCCGAAATGAAACTCGTCGGCCTGACAGAAATCTACGAGCAAGAACAGGACTGCTGCGGCCCTACCGATGACACAGGTCAGGACATCACCATCTCCGTCGAGGATGGTGGCGGGGGCCCTTACTTGGTACTCTCGACCAAGCGGTGGGCGATCAGCGACAGGAAGGAAGTCCTGCGTTTCGCGGCCAAGCTGCGAAGCCTTCTCGCAAGATTCGAGGCGTGAAGCGCATCCCCCTGCGTCCCTTTCCAGGGACAATCCTTCTCTACCGGAACTATTCGGCCTTCGCCAAACAGTACCGTAAACTGACAGGCCTGGCGCATCAAGGGGAAGGGGCCGCCCTCGGGCGCACCGTGCAGCTGGCCCACCAGAAAAAGGGCGTGAACTACCTTGTCTACCTGAAGCCTGGAAATCTATCCACCGTGGTCCACGAGATGGCCCACGTTTGCCTGATGCTGTTCGACGACATCGGCACCCACCCCGCGGCAGGAAAGGGAGAGCCCTTCTGCTACCTGCTGGACAGGCTGTTCGAGGAAGCCAGAAAGAAGTAGGGGCCCGAAGGCCCCTGCCGTTCCGTGCTGCGCATTCCTCGCTGGCTCGCAACGGTCAAGCACCAGCTCATTCTCGATACGGCTTGCTTTCTGCCGAACTCCCTGTCGCTAGGGCCCCAGGTCTACCTGCCTAGGGTCAGGCTACGGAGGTTTGTTCTCCCTGCCCTACACCCTCGTTAGAAGGTGCAGTCATCGTCTAGGCAGTCGAGACAAGCCACCGCAGTTACAACTTCTTCGCGATCTCCGCCGCCGACTCGTTGTAGTAAATTCCCAGAATCTTCAGGTCGGTAATCCCGACCATCCGGGCGAGTTCCAGCACATGGAGTTTCTTCGCCAGCCGGGTGATCGCCGTGTGCCGGGTGTCGTGAAAGTGGCACCCCTTCACACCGGCCGCATCGCACAAAGACCTCCAGCCTGAGTCCAGCTGTCCAGACGTCAGTCCAAAAACTGGCTTGACGCCCCACACCTCTCCGTCCAAAGTAGTGGCCGTCTCTCGAGCGATCCCCACGGCCCCCGCCGACAGCGGGACCTCCCTCCGCCTACCGTTCTTCGTCGCGTACACCGTACGCCCGTTCACCCTGATCTCCCTGTCCAGACGCGCCACACGGGCGTCCAGGTCGAGATCGTCCCAGGTAAGGCCTACCACCTCCCCCGCCCGCATACCCGTCTCTATCGCCCACCTGACGGCCCCCAACACCCGAGGCCACAGGGTACGTTCCGGGTGCTGCCGGACTGCGGCCTCCAGCGCCGCGAGTTCGGACGTCGTGATGACCCGCTCCCTGTGAGCGGGGGGCGCCGGCCGGCGGACAAGGGCGAACGGGTTCGACTCGACCCACCCCCACTCGACCCTGGCATGGTTCGTGGCGGCCGACAAGAGGTTCCACTCCCGGAGGACCGAGGCCGCGGAGACAGTCTGCAGCCGGCGGTCACGCCAGCTGGCGACGTGGGTCCCGTTGATCGCGGCCAGCTCAACGCCGGCGAGGGGGTCCTTGAGCAGGAGGTCGAGCCGGCGGGACTCCCACCGGGCGCCGCGCTTACGCGGGCTGACCTCACGCTGGTAACGGGTGAGGATGTCGCCGAAGAATCGTTTCATGCCTGCCTCCGAACACGCGGTTTCGAAAGCATACTCCAGCCAAAGCTAGATTGCAAGCCTTTTCTTCAACTCGAGCAGGATCTCGTTGATCTCCGCCCCATCCACCACCCGACAGGAATCGATCTGGTTCGGCCGGAACTCACGCCCGCTGTCCGAGACCTCGACGATCTCGAGCAGAGCGAGGAACCGCCGTATCAAGTCGGCCGTCGTGCGCTTTGGTGCCGGTTGTCGTACCGAGGTTACGACAGGCTTGTTCGGAATCGGGTAGTGCTCGCACCCGGTAACGTACCCCTTCGGGCTGTCCAGGACGGGGGAGGCGCAGTGCTCGCAGGTGAAGTTGCTCATGGCAGCTTGTACCTGTCCCGACACGGTGCGCAAACGCCGAGCACGAGGCGTCCGCTCCAGTACCCGCACAGCTCGCAGTCCCCGGGCTTACCCTCGGGGATCTCCTTCCTGGCGGCGGTGATCGCGTCCTCCAGAATTTCCTGAGCGCGATCGTTGCCTTTGTCGATGATGTCAGCCATGTTCTCTCCTTTCTGGCGTCTTACCTTCTTTCTCGCACCAGGCGTCGAACTCAGCCAGCAAGAGTTCCGTGGTTTCGATTCCTTTCCTGGCCGCCCACCGGGCGTAGGCCTTCGTCGGCGTTTCATCCGTTGACCGCCGAGTTCGAATGTCCTCCTTGCGACGGGCGTAAATACGCTTGGTCACGAGTAGAAATTCGATAAACACCGGGTCCTGAGCAAGTCGTCTGCTCCGTTCTCCGAGGAGTTGGAATCTGTTTTTTACGCTGAACGCCGCGGGCGGGGCGTTATATGCCACAGTAAAATTAACCATACTTCCTTCCTATCCTTTCCGCCGCCTCATGCAGGCGGGCGTTGAACCACCTTCGAATAACGTACTGCCGCGCAAGCGAGATCACCGTGAACAGCAGGCCGATGTCGAACGCCTGGTGAGCGGTGACTGCGAACCCAAACACCGGCAGCACGACGAGGTTGGCCCCGAAGTTGATCGAGAACCCGATGACGATATTCACCGCGGCCTCGATCAGACTGCCGATACGGGTCTGAGTCATTTGAGGGGGTCGTGCCGGAAGCGCAGTTCAGTATTCGGTTCCCGGATACCCACGGTGACCTCCCCGGAGGGACTGTGCTGGTGGACCACAAGCTTCATCACCGTCTCCTCCATGTTCAGGCATAGGTTGCGCATGAAGCGCACCTCCCGCCGCAGCAGTTCCAGCCTCCCTTCAAGGTCCCTCTCGTCCCATGTTTTTTCACGGGCAGGCAAACATTTGTCTGAGCTCATTTCGTTCTCTCCTTTTCGATCTCTTTCTGCAGGCCGGCGAGCGCACGCCAGGCCACCTTCGCACTGTGCCGCACGCCGTCGGTATCGGTCGTCCCCCGCTCGACGAAGTGTCGCATCAGGGCGTCCCACTCGTCCCCGCTTTTCGAGCGGTCCCAGAACAGAGGCTTGCCTGGGTTGTGCTGATCGTTCCCTTTGTGCGAGAGCTCGGCGACCGCGATGATGGCGTCCGGGAAGTAGTCGATGAACCCCGTCGCAATCGGGACGTTCTTACGGGCGGCGGCGTCGGACGGGAGCCTCGCTTTGGCGGGCTCCGGGACTTCGTAGGCAACGATGTCGCGCTGGTGTGGGCCGTCATCCGCAGGGGTTAGAGACCAAGTATATTCCTCTGCGGTGTGCCTGTCGTATATGCTGCCGTCTCGAAGCCATACCCGCACCTTCGTGTCTCCCGGCACCGGACACTCCCCACCTTTCCACTCGACCTTCATCTCTTTCTCCTCTTCATAGCTTCAAGCAGGATGTCCTGCACCTCGCGCTTCGAATCCCTGCGCTCCATCACGAGCTCGTCCACCGTATCGCGCGCTACGATGTGCGTCTCAAACACCGGCCGCTCGAACCCCGCCTGCATCTGCCGCACCGGCCCGATACGCGCGCGGATCTGGTCGAACGTCTCCAAGTTCCAATTGTGCCCGAAGAAGCAGATATGGTTGCACACATCCTGCAGTCCGTCAACCCCGTGGCCGATCGACTGCGGGTGCCCAACCCCGACCTCGACCCCGCCGGCTTTGAACGCCGCCAGCCCCTCGCGCGTCGAAAGGTCTGCCGCCTTCGGGAAGGCGTGCTGGATCCTGGCGAGGTCCGACCGGAACTCGTACGCCACCATCACCGGGGCGCCGTTCGCCTCGCTCACCACCGACTCGAGGGCCTGCAGCTTGACGTCGTGCACCTGCTTCCACCGCTTCGCCTTCGGGTGGCTGTCGGTGTCGGCGTCCGGATCGATGTAGACCGCGCCGTTCGCCATCTGCAAACACTTCTGCGTGCGCGCGGCAGCGTTGAACGCCTCAACCGTATGCTCCCCCAACTGGGCAAACATGTTCTTTTCCATCTCGCGGTAGACCTTGCGGGCGGCGGCCGGGAGGTCGACGTAGATCGTATTGACGATCGGCTCCTTCAGATCGAACCAGTCTTTCGCGTCGATCGTCAGGCAGAGGTCCTTGATCCTCTCGTGGATCTCCTTGTCCGCCCCCTTGTTGATCTCGATCCCGAAGCCGTCGTACTTGGGGTGGAACCAGCGCGTCTTGAAACCTTCGAACGTCCGGCCGAGGCGCTCGCCCTGATCTAAGAACCAAAGCTGGGCCCACAGATCCTGCAGCCCGTTGGGGCTGGGAGTACCAGTGAGCTCGATGAAGCGGGTCACCTTGCCGTCTATCGCTTTGGCGAGTGCGCGCGCGCGCACGCCACCCCCGCCCTGGAGGTAGACCTTGCCGGTGCGGGGGTGCGTGCGGTACGCACCACGGTACGACTTCAGCCGGGTGGCCTCGTCAGCAATCACTGTCCGGTACGGCCACCTGTCACCCCAGAACTTATGCAACCACTCAAGGTTCTCGTAGTTAATGGAGTAGATCGGGGAGTCGTACCGGACAGCAGCCTGACGCTCGCTCTCCGTCCCGATGATCGGGACACAGGCGAGGTGCGAGAGGTGCTCCCACTTCGCGCACTCGTCCGGCCAGACGTCGCGCGCGACGCGCAAGGGCGCGAGCACGAGTGCGGGGAAGACCGGCTCGGCCGCGTCGAGGAGGGAGAGGGCGGAGATTACGACAACGCTCTTGCCCATACCCATAGGGACCCAGAGGGCGCACTTCGGATGGTCAAGAACGTGCTCCTCCAGGGGGTACTGGTACTCGCGCGGGGTGTAGAGGCGACGGGTCACCACTTCGCAACCCACTCTCGCCCGCATGTGGAACACTTCATCGGCCAGGACGTAACGTTGCGATCGGGATTTAGATTATTACCGTGTCCATCCCACACCGGTGGGTAGTAGACGAAGGTACTTCTACTACCCCCGTTCGGAGAAATACGGCATGCATCAGGGGTCTTGCACTCCGAATTCGCGCAGATCCCCCGTTCCTCCTCCTCACCTAGGTCGTCGTTTTCGCCACCATAAAGATCCCAGAAGAACGCCTTGATGACGCCGTAGAAGCCGACACGGAAGAACCCTTCGTCCTTCATCTGTTCCTCCCCAAGTACGCATCGACCTTCGCCTTCGTATCAAGCACGAGGACCACGCAGTTCAGTTTCATCAGCCGGACGTGCTCCCGCGCCTGAGCGGGGTTCGCCTTCTTGCCCGGAGCTTTGCACTCGACGAACTCAACCGCTGCGCGCCATTCACCCAGCAGATCTGACATATCTCCCGGCTTAATCAGCTTCTTCGGCCAGATCACGATCCGGTCCGGGACGTTCTTCCTCCCCGGCGACACGAACTTATACGTCGTACCACCGGCTTTGACGACCTGGGTGTGGAGGTGACGCTCGACGACGGACTCTTTCATACTAGCCCTTTCTCTTCCCGATGCTTGCGGATACGCTTCTGCAGGCGGTCCTCGTTCCTCCCGTAGGGGGCTGCCACGACTACTCCATCGGCGAGAACATCCCCGTAGTGGCGGTCCCAGGTAAAAACCTGAAGTTGCAGCCCGATCTCCCCAAACTCTCGGCGGCAATTCGCCAGCACTTGGCGGAAGGCCTCCACCAATTCTTCATCCGAGGCGATCCGGGTAGCACCCGTACCGTTTTCCGAAAAATTCATGTCGTCATCCTCCACGCCTCGTACGCCACGATCGCTAGGATCGAGGCCGTGGACAGCACGCCAACAACCATGTCCGCCCGCTCAGCTGCCGCGGCAAAGTACCACCAGCCGATAGCATCGTCGATCAGTTTTTTCATTGGTCACTCCTTCCTATATCTGTACGTTTCGAACCCCGCCGCTGCGAGCGGCATCCCTTCGGCCCACTCGGGCACGGTTGCTAACAGACTGCTCAAATGTTCAGCATTAAACTCTCGCGAGTCGGACGCCTCGGTCACCACCTCGTCGTGCACCCTCAGTACCCCCTCGTACCCGGCGTCTTCGATCCTCTCGAGGTTGGCCTTCATCACGTCGCCGGCGAGAGCTTGGCAAGCATTCTCGAAGAGCTTGCCCCCGTACGTCGCGATCCGCGACCACTGTCTCGTGTACTGATTCACGCCCATGTAACTCAATTTTCCGTTGACGACGCGGGGAGAAGGGTAGCACAGATACCGCTCGCTTGGCAAGCGAATTCTCAACCAGGCACCCTCGCGCAATATCTTGAAGCGCCCGACCGCCATCTGTACTCCGGGGTTTTCAACCGCGGCCTTCGCTGCGTCCTCCAGAGGCTTCCACCCGGAACTGATGGCGCTATTCGCCCGCCGCCAGAGACGAACCAGCGCGTTGCAGACGACGTACGCCCGGTCCGACAGACCGAAGAGAGGCATCTTCTGCTTGACGGCCCACTTCAAAAAATCCTCCGCCTCATAGACGACGTCAGACGGAAGTGTATCCCACGCTGTCGTCGCAAGTTCTTCGAGATCAAGCCCGTACGTCGCCGCCCCCGTGACGAAGGCCCCTGCATTTCCTTGGTACTGGCACATCAGTTCCAAAACTTTTCCGACCTGGCGTTGCTCCTTCATCACCCTCTCCTGCGGTACTTTGAACGCCCTGGCGTACGCCAGCTTGTATAGATCGGGCCCCGTGCCGGCATCAAAATCCCGGAACGCCTGCAGCTTCCAGCTCTCGCCGGCCAACCAAGCGGCGTCCCTCCCCTCGATGTTGGCAAGGTCAGAGATCACGAGCTTCTTCCCTTGTGGGGCGATGATACACCCCCGTATCGCGTGGCTCGCGATCGCCATCGGGTTCTCGTAGATCAGATCCTCGCACCCCGCCTTCATCGCCTCGATCCCGGCGTCGACCTCCTCGTGCGGAGGGAGTCCCTTGCTCGGGAGGTTCTGCGGCTGGAACGTGCGGCCCGCGTCTCGACGAGTCCTGCCGGCGCCGTTGTACTGCAGCGTCCCCCGCAGGCGGTTGTCCGGCATCACGGCATTCAGCAGACTGCGGTACTTCGCCGTGCTCGAGGTGGTCGCTGCCAGCCGGATGGCGAGGAGTTCCTTCAGCGCGGGCGGGAGCCCAGGGTCGTTCAGCCGGCGCTCTATCGTGCTCGCCTGCATGTCCGGCAACTCGATCCCGTACTCGGCCAGGATGTGCGCCAGCAGCTGATCGCGCTGGGTTGTACTTTCTACGCGTCCGCTTGTGAGGGAATCTGTCCTTGCGGCGAGGACACTTTGCGCGCGCTCGACCGCGGCGACCGCCGCCTCGGCGAGCTCGACGTCAACGTACATCCCGCGGTCGTTGATCTTCTGATCGAGGAACCAGATCGCCAGCTCCTCCGCCCCGACGTTCCACCTCGGGAGCTTCTTGTCCAGCTCGCGGGTGGCGACGATGTCCTGACGGGCGTACTCGATGAACTCGGCCCACTCCTTCGGATGCGTCTCCCGGGTCGCGCGCCGGATCTTCGAGGACTTCGGGCGCGGCTGGCAGAAGAGACGCACCAGCGCCTTCCCCGTCTTCAGCTTCGCCTTGTCAACCGGGACCCCCACCGTCTCGCACAGAACATCAAGCCCTCCTGGGAGAGCGTGGGCGAGAGCTCGAGTCATCGTGCACCGCCAGCGCGGGATCGGGATCTCGACCCCGAGGCCGTACTTCAATACGTTGCGGTCGAACATCGAATTGTGGGCGGTGATCAGTTCTTCGCTGCGCAGTAAATGTTCAAGATCTGTCGGCATGACGGGGTTGGCCGTCCGGTCCCAGCATTCGACGGGGCCGTCGTCGACCGCCCACGTAACGAGCATGGGCTCGCAGGTAGAGACGTAGGCGTAGGTCCCGTGTTTGATCGGGACTTCACCCCACGTCTCGGTATCAATATACAACATTAGGGAGCGCCATTTCCCACGTGCGCCTGATGAAATACTTGCTCACGCCAGTTCGCCTGACTGCGCTAGAAATGGAGGCAAAAACTTCTTTGGTGTAGGGATGCACCACAGGAACGCCCACTCCCGCGTGTCGGACTCCGGCGGCGTAGTCCATAGCAATATTTTCCCCTCGCGTACCCCAGCGTAAATTCTCCAGCCTGTTGTCTCCCGGCATGTGGTTATCGTGGAGGGCCTCCTGCCCATTTGAGGGAGGCCCGACAAAGGCGTTTAACACCAACGCATGGACGCCCTTTGAATTCCCTTTCCCGAGGGAAACACTAACGTGCCCGCTATACCCCGCCCCCGGGCGCAGTATTCTTCCTGGGGACAAACGAGTACCTTCCGCGCCAGCCCGAGAAACCCTACGCACCTGATGGTCCAACGAACGAACCCTCCCGAGATCGCTGACCTGGTACCGCCCTTTGTACCCCGGGATATCTTTCCACCGCTCGTCCATACTCTTCTCCTAGTTGGCCGGCGCCGCGCCAAAAGGGCGGGCAACCAAAGCAGGGGTTGAAAGACCGGCGTAGCTCCGGCGAGGCTCGAGGCCTCCCCTACCTGGTCGCCCAAAACGGACGGGAAATAGAAAGGCCGCTGACATCCTAGCGGCCCTTGCCGCTGCGCTCCAGGCTTTCAACCCTGACCGCCTTTTTCTCAGCGGCGTAGAAAGCCTGCCAGAAAAGCAGCAGAAAGTCAAGCGTTATTTTCACGCCACCATCCACGGATACGTCTTCGTCACCTGCTCCCTGACGAACACCGGGTCGAGCCCGATCAGGCGCACCCAAGCGTCGATCCGGCCGTCGAAGAACGCCCGGCAGGCCTCGATCGCCTTCGGCTGGAAGGGCCTCCGGCCACGGTACTTGTACGACTGGACGGCGTCGGCCACCGTCTGATTGACGACGGCCAGCACGAGGTCGCCCTCGCCCGTATCGGCCAGACATTTGTCGGCGTTGTTGGCGAGCATCTTCGTGAACATATTCGGCGTGACGTTCGGTTTCATTTTATTTTCTCCTTGAGTTTGGCGGCGTTGTCGTCGTGCCTGCACAGCGGGTGGCACTCCAGGATCACCGTCTGCCCGACGACTGCCGGCTGGACGGGCGGAAACAGCTTCGCCAGTTTACGGATCGACTGGACCAGGGGTCCGTGCAGCGATCCGTGGGCGATGTTAATCATCTCGCGGGTGCACCACGGTGCGACCGCGACCGAACGCGACCCGATGGCGCGGTTGAACACGAGGCACCACGTCGGAACGCCAAACCGCAGCGCGTCCGACAGCGGCTTGTTGCGCGCTGTCCCATCGATAATCGTGAGCGAGCCGCCGCGCAGGAGGTGGATAACCGCACGGTAAGGCATGGCGTCGATCCTGAAGTAGCCGGTCGACGCATGGTGGCCGTGGTTCGATTGGAATAAGCAGACGTCATCGTGCGGGTACGCAAGTCCGTTACTGATGTTGGCAAGTCTCATACTCCCTCTTTGTAGGAGAACGACGGCGGGACTCGACACCCGCTCCGAGGTAGCTCCACCGCTGTCATCCTTCCGGACCGCATCTCTACCTCACTGCCCCTTCGCCCCGTGCGTGTCCCTTCCACGCCGCGTCGTTCTTTGGTGAGGGCGCCCCTCGATCCGGGGCTCTGGTCGTACCAGTAACTGCCCTCACCAAAAAACTCCCGGGAGGATTCCTCCCGGGATAAGGCGCCGCACCGCGTTAAACCAGGTCCCCCTCCTCGATCGCGAGGGGCTCGAAATCATCCGGCGTCGGGGGTTTGGAGCCGCTGAACGCATCCCCGTCGCGCACGAACTGCACCGCCACGAGGCCGCCGCGGATGCCGGGGAACTTCCCCTCGGTCGCGTAGATCTCGACGCTCGCGTTGACGTAGCACCCCGCGTACGGCCGGCCGCAGCCGTTGGGCAGGATCGCGACCTTGCCTGTCTGCGGATCGATCGCGTTCGAGTAGACCCCGACCGGGCCGTCCTGCGCCCGCCGGTGGGTCGAGAGGACCATCATGCCGGCGTAGCCGTCGTACTCCTTCTCGTCGCCATCGGCGTAGCAGACATCCCCGGCCTTCTGGAACGCCGCCAGCCGGGCTTTCGCCTTCGGGCCGAACTTCTCCTCGGCGACGGCGGCGATGGCGGTCTGGATCAGCTTGTCCGTCGTGCCTCCCTTCGGAATCAGGAAGCTCGCGTTGTACCGCGGCTTGCCGTCACCGGCCTGGAATTCGACGGGCTCCCACAGATCGGGGAAGGAAAGACGGACGTCAGAAAGTTTCAGTTTTGCCATGCTGTGTTGCCTCCTTGGGTAAGATTGATCTTGCGACGCTCGAGACTACGAATCCTGGTGTCCGGGCTGTCGATATAGCGGAAACCAGGTCTGTTGCGACGATCGGGCGGGTCCGGCACAACCAAATAGCGGTGACTCACCCCCAACCCCCAACCCTCTCGCTCGGCGCGACGCTCCAGCGTTGCTGCCCGGCGCCCGCCAAACAGAGGGAGAGGAGCGCCGGCGGGAGAAAAAGCGGACCTCCGTCTATCCGCGATACCCTCGCGGCGCTCCTCCGGACAGGCGGTCTGTATGCTCTTCCAGACTTCCTCGACCATTCTGGAATAGTCCCAGGATGGCCTCGTCTTCACCTCGTCGATCTTCACCTGGGCGGTGTGCTCGGGCGGGACGACCACGCTCTGCGGGTGCGGCTTCGCCGATAGGAAGAATGTGCTTTTCATTTCACCTCCGTAAAATCGTCAATCGCGTCCGGCGGCACCCACACCGGCCGGGGGTCGGACTCTGGCGCCACGCTGGGCTGGCCGTCTTTCTGTTCGATCATCTTCTGCAGCTTGCCCCACTGAACCGGGTGCTCCTTCATCACCTTCTCGATCGCGGGCGGGCCCAGCAGCTTGAAGCTGTACATCTGCGTCATCTTCAGCCGCATGCGTTTGAGCTCGGCCTCGACCACGTCGGCCTGAGTCCACTGCCGGTTGCCGCGTTTGCCCTGGACAATCTTGAAGAGCGAGCTCTTCTCCCCGGCAAAAAGCCTGCGCTCCATATCCGCGCGTACGGCCTTGCACCAATCTTCCACCAGCCCGACGGCGCGCATCTTCTTCTCAACCTGCGCCATCGACTCCTGCCGCAGGTTACCTTGCGCGATCGGGAAACTCTTCACCTCCTCGAAGTCACCCTGGCTCTGATCGAGCACGAACTGCGCGAGGGTCGGGCAGGTCGCCTTTGCCTTACACCACAGGCAGCCTTTGTCTGACGCCTGCAGCATCGGCCGCGCCTCCCCCCGATAGATAGCAAGGGCAGCTGCCGCCGCGATGCTGACCTCGGCCGCAAAGGCGTCCAGCTCCGCCGCCGTGCAAGACCACTCCGACAGATGCTGCAGCCGGGGTTGATGGATCACGAGGCGTATGGTGTCGAACGGACCGTACGCGGGGTCGAACTCCTCCCTCGCGGCGAGGGCGTACAGCATCAGTTGCTTGTTCTCTTTCGCGTCCACCCGGACGCCCATCCCGTACTTCAGATCGTGCACCTGGATCTCGCCCTGCCGTATGACGACGGCGTCCGAGGTCCCGAACGCATCGGGCTCCCCCGTGAAGGTCGACAGCGGCAGCCGCTGCTCAACCAACAGGGTGTTGCCTTCGGCGTACCGGCGGACGTCTTCGACATAACGCCCGACCGCGTCGATCATCTCGTCATCGACGGTGTAGGTGGCGCGGCCAATCCATTCCGGACTCAGGTTCCCTTCCCAAACTGCACCTTCGAAGTCCCCGAGAGAACCGACGTAGATCTTCAGGCCCTTGTACTCATGCGGGTTCCTCGCGCCTTCCAGGCAGGAGGACCCCAGCAAGTGGGCCGCCGTCCCTTCGTCCGAGTAGGTCGAGGCCTGATCCGGGAGCCCCTTCTCCATGAGGAGGGAGCCACCGCACACCATCCAGCGTTCGCCGGAGGAGGGGGACAGGAGGGCGTGCTGGCTCATTCGGGCTCCGCTAAACCGTAGTCCCGGGCCCATTCCTTCAGCTGTTCTACCGAGAACACCTGGTCCGGATCAAGATTGTTCTTGATCCAATCGATGGCTTGATCCAGCGACAGGAGAGAACAGGCGAAATCCCGGTCCTGACTACTCGTCGGCATGCTGATCTCCCTTCCCCTGAACCTTCGCCAGCAGCTCGAGCATGTCGCGCTCGGCGACCGCGTGCTCTTCCGGCGTGCTCGCCGGCTCGGTCGGCACCGGAGCGTTCGTCTTCGGCACCGCGGGGGGCCGGTTACCCGCTATCGCGTCCACCGAGGCCCCGAACGTCTCGACGGTGCGGGTCATCATCTCGATAGCGGCCTTAAACACCCTCGCCCGATCGGCTTCAGGGGTGATGCACCCGACGTAGAACGCGGCCAGCCGCAGGCCGAAGGTAATATAGGCGGACGCGAAGACCCGGGACTCCTCCGGACCGTTCTGGTACCCCAGACAGATCGGAGAGGTCAACGCCTCCAGCCGCTGCACCATCTCACGTACCCTGCCGGCGTGCTCTTCAGAGGGAGAGGTCATGCCGGGTACCCCGCAACCAGTAGATACCCGGACCAGCCCGCGAGGACGATATCGAACAGGGCTTCGACCGCCCGTTCGAGTATTTCTGCTTCTGTTTTGCTGCTGACAGCTACTGCCGCGCCGACAACAAAGACAGAGAGAACAAACACGGAGAAAACGAAGGCTGTCATCTGCACCCCCTCAGCGTGCACTCGCGCGGCATGTACTTGCTGCGGTCCTGGACCCAGCGGCCGGTGATCGTGCGGTTCGCGGTCCGGTGCTTCCCGCCCTTGCCCCGGGACTTGTACACTCCCAGAGCGGCGATCGCCAACTGCTGGTCGCCGGTTGAGAGGACGAGCGCCGCCTGGAGGGCGGCGAACATCGCCTTCGCGCGTTTGAAGGCTTCGGTCGCTTTCATGCCGCTGCCGCCTCTTGGATCTTGGCGAACGCCGCCTCGTACTGCTCGGCCGGGAGGGCCGCGAGGCGCTCGCTATCGCGCAGCTGGCGCTTGGTCTCGCGGATCTCCTTGAACCCCTTGTCTGAGATCGTGCCAAGGTCGTGCAGGAGCGCGATCGCGGCGTCGCGACCCTTCGCCTTGCTGAAGGCGACGAACTCCGTCGAGAGGTCGGTCAGCGTGATCTGCGGGCGCGCGGGATCCTCCTGCGGAGCAGGGGTCGGAGCCGGCGGGATCCTAGGCGCCTTCGCCGGAATCGGGGCGGGCGCGGGGGCCGGTGCGGGCGTTGCCGCGTTCGGGTTCTCGAGGTACACGCGGGTGAGTTCAATCAAGGCTGCCGTGTTGGCGGCGAGAGCTGCTTCGAGGGACATCTGAGGCCTCCTTCTGAGAGTGAAACTGCTAGAGAGTGGGGTGGATTATCCGACCACTACGGACGGATGTCAAGAACTTTTTGAACACGGGGATTCGTCTCATTCCTTCAGCGCCCGGATGGCGGCGGCAACATAGCTGCGGCAATCACATAGTTCATGCCACCCTTTGCATTCATGTTCCCAGGCAAGGTCTGCACACTTCTCCCGTTCCTCCGCCCGCGCCGTGGCGATCTGCGCCTCCAGTTCGCGCACGCGATTTTGCAACAGCGCATATCCAGCAGCGATTGCGAGTGGTGCATTGCCATGATCCGGCCAATTCGTATCTGTGCCATTAAGTTCTGCAATCGCCTTGTGAAGTTCGCGCCACTTTGTCAGTTCGTTATTGAGCGCGCTCATTGGGTGATGTGGGCAGCGTTCTGTGTGTTCCTTGAGCGCATCTGCCATACTGACCGGGGTGGTTTCGTTAGGCCCATAGCGATGCCCGCAGTACACATCACGTCGCCATCACTGGCAACAAGTTCTCCGTTCTCGAATTCGTTCCCAACTCGGTCCGCCGC
>ERZ1292632.1957-Hain-H43-01um-R2-1957-length-18389-cov-5_pt1 | contig 18389 bp, 9 predicted proteins | sample MGYA00564407_ERZ1292632 | MGnify/ENA primary metagenome ERZ1292632 (study PRJEB36523, sample SAMEA6512637) | groundwater metagenome | collected 2019-01-08 | study: AquaDiva: Metagenomics assemblies of 32 groundwater samples | reverse complement strand
AGCAAAAATATCCACTTTTACATAGAGACGCCCTTCGCCCTCGCTATGTGCTACAAGGGCTTTTGATCAATGACCCGTTCCGGCGGAATGCGGGATCTGCCGGCTTTGAGTTGGGCAATCTTATCAAGCACGGTCTTGTTGTCACTGTTGGTCTCCAAAATTTTCTCTAATTGCTCAATGGCTCCGTTAAGGTCTTTTCTTTCTTCATAGATAAGCGCCAGATACCAGCGCGCATTGGCAAATTGCGGAGAGAGTAGCACCGCCCGTTGAAGCGCCGCAAAGGCATCGTCTTTGCGGTTGACCCGGTGATAGAGCAGGCCAAGCTCGAAGAGCAGACCCGGCTGATTCGCATTTGCTGGAATAATTTTCTCGAGTTGCCGGATGGCTTCGCTGGTTTTTCCTTGTCGGTCATACACCGCCCCCAGATTATAAATGGCAAGCCCAAAATTGCTTGAAAGTTCTATGGCCCGCTTGAATTCGTCCTCGGCCCTCGTGAGGTTGGTTGCCGCATTCGTTCGAAATGCGGCGGCATTGGCCCCACCGGCATTTGCCAGTTGGCGATCGAGTTCGGCGCGGCCTAGATACATGACGCCGATGCGATTGGCAAAGGAAGGATCCCCGGGACGAAGCGTCTCTGCCTTTCGGTACGCTTCTTCAGACGGTCTTTCCACTCCATCAACAAAACCGATTAAATTCTGGTACACCAACCCGAGATTAAACCAGTTGTTTGTTTCCCGCGGCGCCAACTCGGTCGCGCGTTGCGCGAAACTGACTGCCGATTGGATATAATTTTGGATCCGAAGCGCCCGATCGGGATCATTGCGGGTGCCCTTGGTGACCTCCTCGTTCAGAAGCCCCAGCGTGGCCTGCGAGAGCGCTTGGTAGTATTGGTCTTCCTTTGGATTGAGATTCGTGGCAAGCACCATGCCGTCAACGGCTTTTTTCAAATCAGGGTTCTGTGATGCCTTTGCAAATATCGCATCTGCGGCATAGGTCGCACCAATAAAGTACCATCCGGTGAGTACGGCGATGAGGCCCACCACGAATCCAAGAGAGGAAGCCAGGGAAAACGCCGGCTTGTCTTCTATGTTCACCGATTTCTCCGCACGGCTGGGCAACAAAAGCGCGCATAGCGCCAACAACATGTAGAAAACGAACGAAAGAGTAGCGCTGAAGGGATAGAAGAAGAATGCCACCATCGCCGCGACAACCGACGCATAGACGCCCACCGTATGATCGGTGTTTTTCCCGCCGGCTACCACGCTTTTAAATTGCAGAAGGGATCGGACTACCACCCACAACAATCCCAGTACCGCAAGAACGCCCAGGATGCCCTCTTGAACGATACGATTCATTGCTTCTGACATTGCATCAAAGAACCGCAAGTTTAACAGCGTGCTGTTGGCCAGCGCTTTGGCTCCGAATTTATCAAATGCTAAGTAGAAGTTTTCGGGTCCATACCCGGTGAGGGTACTCGTCGCGAGCACATTCTTGGCAATAGACAGCGACAGGCGCGCTGAAGGTGCAAGTTCCACCGGCAAGTTATCTTTAATCACCGGCACATTGAAGTTGACTATCAAAAGAAACACTGCAAGCACGATGACGGTTATGGGGAGAATGAAACGAGACATAGACCATCGTCCTCCCGCCCCGCGTGTGAGCGCTCCCGCAACGCTATCAAGTCCGATCAGTGCCAACATGCCCACACTGGCAATAAGCCACAACACCCACCAATTCAAAATAATGAGAATGGCAATCGTCAGCACCGCTCCGATCTTCGCGACGCTAAAACGCGGAACGCCTCGCAGTGACAGACGCGTCTTTAAAAGAAGCGGGAGCATGACCGCCGCCAGAACACCCGCCGCATTCACCGAACCGACGAGGTTAAATGCGCGCGATCGTGCAAATGCAAACGGTAACACATAGACCGTAACCACCTGCAAGAGCATTAGAAACAGAGAGATAACGGTACCGACCGCCAGCGCGTTCTTCAGGCGCACTCCACGGTCATCGGCGATATAGGCAACGAGGAAATAAAGAATGGAGAGAGCGGCAACACTTACCAATGACGCGGAGGTGGCGGCGCTGAAGCCAAACACACTCTTGGATGTCGCCATTGAAAAAAGCGTGGCGACAAATGTTGAGATGAATAGGCCACCAATTGCTGTATCCATAAATGTCGGCCGCAAACGGATGTGTCCCGACATCACCACTCCCAAAAGCCATGCCATCAAACCTATGCCTGCGGTTACTGCCAGTAGAAGCTGTTTGTTGATCTCCAACACTCCCGTCGTCCACGGGAGGAAAAAGAGCGGCATCAAAAATGCCGCTGTATACAATGCCGAACGTACTACCTTCCCATACACTTCTGTCCCGCTCGATATGGCTGACGAGCGCACCTGTGTCGCCATGGGCACAGTATTCTCATCGCTCACAGACCCCCTCGATCCAAACCGTGTTGGAAACTGCATTCAATAAGAGAGCACTTAACTCCTCACCTATTTGCATTCCTGAAATAGGTGAACAGTGAAATGTCCCTGTTATGCGAACCGTACTCTTATTATACCCGTCAGAGAGAGCTGACGCAATGAAGTTATACACATTCCTGAAGAGTTAGCCCCTCTTGCGAGGTTCGACCTCGCAAGGTAAGCTGTGTCAGTGACAAGGAAAATCCAATTCAAATTAGGGAAATATTATCATATTTACAACCGTGGCGTTGATAAAAGAATAATTTTTGAAAAACAATATGACTATCGGCGTTTTTTGGCATTACTCTATCTTTGCAATGGAGAAAAACCAACGAGTTTTTGGCTAACACAACCATTGCGAAGTCCGACCTCGCAATGGTCTTCGATTGACCGGGGTGTACCCCTTGTTGCAATCGGTGCTTACTGTCTTATGCCAAATCATTTCCATCTTCTTATACGAGAACTTCAATTGAGAGGAGTTTCTCGCTTCATGCAAAAACTTTCAACTGCTTATACAATGTACTTCAACCTTTCACGAGAGCGATCGGGAGCACTTTTTCAAGGTAAGTTTAAAGCGAAAGACGTTAACTCGGACGAGTATTTGAAATATTTGTTTTCCTATATCCACCTCAATCCGAGCGAATTGACAAACAGTAGGAATAAAGAAAAGTTTTTAAGCTCCTATAGTTATTCCAGTTATTCTGATTATTACGAAGGAAATCGAGATATTGAGTGCGTATTAATGCCATCAGAATTTCCGAATTACTTTCTCGATAGAAATAAGTTTCAACAATACATCCAAGAATGGATCCGGTATAAGTACACCGTAGAAGTCGGGGCCTAAATTGCGAGGTCCGACCTCGCAATTTAGGGGGTGGGTACCAGCGATGTTTCAGAGCTTGGTGTAGGCAACGAACTCGGCAACGACTCCACAGTCGGACTCGGAGATACGCTAGCTACTGGAGCTATGCTCGGCTCTGGGGTCAGCGATGGGGATAATTCAATAGGAGTTGGCGCCGGCTCCACACTTGGACTTGGCGAGGGAGCAATGCTGACTTCGGGAGATGGAGAAGGAGACGTTTCGGGGCTTGGAGGAGGCGGCTCTGACAGAGCGGGACTTACTTCCGGGGAAATCTCTGGCGAAATTGTCGGTTCCGGAGATATCGAAGGTGCGGAGGCCGATGATTCTTGCAAGGTCGGACCTTGCAAGATTGACTGATAATCTGCGTCGTATCCCTTTCGGCGCGCGATCACGAGCCAGTCAAATTTGCCGTTACTGGCACCATTAAGTTCCTGTACTTCAAATCCATAGATGGTCTTGGTCGCCACATAGAGTTGGCCGCTCACGCCAGAGGTCGTGGGGGTAATAAATACTTTGAGCGGAATCTTGTCAGAAATAATTGAACTAAATGAATAATCAAAGAATACTTTCGCATTGCCGTTAATGAGGTCGGCCGTGCCGTTGAGTTGTATCTCTCCGCGTGTAGAGTCAACGCCGTACGTAGCAAGGTAGCTCCCGTTTTCAACGAGATCAACCTTAGATTGCCCCGCCGCTTGCGCGCCACTCCCACGAAATAATCCTGCGTCAGAACTTGAGGCAAGCGGGTCAATGGTAATCTCACGTGTGTTCCAGTTTGCCGCCATAGTCGCAACATCCACATCCGGCCATAACTCCGCCACCGAGTAGTATGTCTTTTTGGCGCCCTGCGCAATGATATCCCCCGTCACCCGAATTTTTTGAAATACTACACCTGCGGCCTGCGCCAGCATGTCCAGTAAACTCTCCTGTGTTACGGTTATATTCTGATTTCCGCTCGAGCTGGTCGATCGTGCCTCCAACTCATCTATCCTCAAGGATAATGATGCCACGGTGTCATCGAGCTCTTGAACGCCCTTTGTCAGAAGCGCTGTAAGGTGGGCGTAATCAATGCTCTCAATCTGCTGGTTCTGCCAGATGACCGCTTCGGGGATAACCGCCTGCATGTCCTCGGCAATAAACCCTATCCTTCTTTTTGTCCGGTCGTCTATAATCGATAGGTCGGAGGAAGCGCTTGCGTCTTTGGTATAGTTAAAGAACACTGGATTGAGCTTCCGAATCTCCTCAAGGCCATACCCCAGATCTTTGATATTCTGTTTGTATCTCCTTGAAGAAGTGCCGCAGGCGCCATTAACAAATTCTATTTCTCCAGAAGCGGCAATGGTACATAGGGTCCTATCATCGGTAACCGCCACAGACGTGGTCAGGCGCGTAGTCCCCGCAACATGTAATGTTTGGCTCGGCGCCGTCGTCCCGATACCGACGTTGCCGTCATATTGGAGAAAGAGCTGGTTTACGTCCGGAATTCCTGCCGTCGTGGCTCTTAAAAGCAGGTTTCTATTATTGCCCCCGTCGGAACCTGCAGTTATTCTCCCTTCATTCACGGACTCGTCAATAATGACCCCGTCATCAGTAAAGGCAGCTGCCGTTCCGTCCACTACCACCGCTCCCACCACTTCTAATTTTTCGCTCGGCCCCGCCGTCCCGATGCCCACGTTGCCGTTGTCCTGAATACGAAGATATTCAGTCCCAATACCACCAAACGTCCCCTTACTAATTTTAAGAGCATTATCGAGTGATGTGTCTCCCATCTGGATTCTCCAGTTATTATTGGATGACGTATCATAGAATTCCAAGACACCAGCTTGGCCTGTTGCGTTGTTGCCTCGGAGGGAAACGAATGATGCGCTGGCTGTGGTCGCTAAATGCAGTAACCGCGCTGGCGCCGCCGTTCCGATGCCGACGTTGCCGTTATCATCAATCCTCATCCTTTCAACGGGAGTAAATGGCGAACCGGGTGCGGCTGAATTCCATGTATGTACCCCGCCTATCTGAATATACAAGCTCGTGGATGCTGTAGCATCATCGCTCACCCAGTTCGTCCCATCAAAATCGGCATTCACAGAAAGGTCGAGACGATTGGCAATCGCCTGGAATAATCGAACATTCTGCAGGTTTCCAGAGGTCCCCACAGAAACTGCCGGGCGAGCAGTTGAAACGACGGAGAGCTTTTCCGTCGGCCCCGTCGTCCCGATGCCGACGTTGCCTTGGGAGGCAACGGTAACTAATGTGGAAAAGACACCCGACCCTTCTCCCCCGGTCTCTCCCTCAAGCATAAGAGAGGTGTAGTTGCCTGCCGGGCCAGAAATTTTAAATCTGAAGTCGGCATCGGTAGTAGCCGAATCTGTTTGAAGTTGGAGAATAGGGGAGGATGTCCCAAGGCCCATCACATCCAATTTTGCAGTTGGAGTTGTGTCGTTGATGCCGACGTTGCCACCAGGAGTTATTCTCATGCGTTCCACAACCCCGGAGGAATCTGGAGCAGTTAAAAATTCTAGCGTACCATCAAAAGCACCGGTCCTTCTGCTCCGTATGCTTGCATTGACAAAAGCAGGATTGACACTGGTCTCCACAAAATCCATGCCAGTCGCAGTGTCCGCAGTAGTGCCGGAGAGATTCGTCATCCTAAGAGCCGTGGCGTATGCACTGGTAGCGTCTTTTCTCACCTCAAGAGGTGCTTGAGGATCGGTTTTCCCAATGCCGACGTTGCCGCCCCCCGTAATATACAGCCGCGACGTGGATGCAGTTTTCAACTCCAGTGATCCACCACTCCCCGTACCTTGGTCAAAGGTGCCAAACGACAACGATGAGCCGGAAAATGATATCTGGCCGAGAGTATAGTCAGTTCCCGCCCCTGACGTGCCCGTGGTTGAGGAGATATCCAATGATCCGGGGCCAAGATGGAGGGATTTCCAGCGATAGATAGCGTCACCCAATGTATATGTATTATCGGTAGAGGGATCGAAATTGCCGGAGATGGAGGTGCCACCGGAAAGATTACCTCCCACGGTGAGATCACCATCTACGATGAGCGAGTCCTCTGTTCGCAGGACGTTGGCGGCATTTCGATAGAGATTGGTATCTGTCACGCTCGTTCCATCGCCCCAGCGAATCTCACCGTTGGCCGCGATGGTGATGCGCTTTTGGGCGTCACCCGTCACAAACCCAGCATAAATTTCCTGATTGGTGGCAGTATGCCTTACTCGAATCGCGGGAACACCGCTCAAGCCAACGATATCGATCGCTTCCCCCGACCCTCCGTCAGCGCCATTGACCAGCAGCTGGTTTGTGAGACGTACACGCTTATTTCTCGTATCAATGGCAAAGACCTCTGCGCCAACGGACGTCTTTACCGCGAATGTCGAGGTGCTCTCCCGCGTAAGCGGCTGAAGCGTTAAACTCGATGTTGCAGTATCGTGAAACAATTGAGTATCAACATTGTGCGAGCCGCTGCCAAACTGAATTCCCTTGCCCGTGTGGGTAAGCAGAATTTGCGGGAATGCCTGACTGGGCGATGCGATGGCAAACGTATCGGTAAGGGTCAGCTGGTTAGCTCCAGTTCGCGACAAGAAAATGTCCTGGTCCGCACTGCCTCCCGGCCCCCATTCAAGGATGCCGGTGTTATTGATCATAAATTGCGCTTCGGTGTCTTGGCTGTACCCGGCCCACAGCACCACGCGCCTGCTGCCTGCCGCCCCGGTGATCATCTCCGGTCCAAAACTCACTTGCTTGGGCGCGGTGAGGTTTCCAAAAATAAGCGACTCTGATGATGTGACCCCGATACGCACGTCACCGCCGATGACATCGAGTTTACTAAGCGGCGTCGTCGTCCCAATCCCCACATTGCCCAATGAGGCAATTGTCACAAAGGATGTCGGAGTGGCGCCGCCCATAATTTCCAGCCGGTCAGAGACGCCAGTTGAACGCAAGATAAATTTCCCCTCATCTCCCGCCGCCGTTGTAGATTTAATGATCAAATCCACATTGCCCGAGGTGGAGGCGAGGATGTTGCCGGTGACGTCCAGGAGCGCATCGGGGGTCTTGGTCCCTATCCCCACATTCCCCGTCGTGGCGTTGACATAAAACTTATTTAAATTAATCCCAAAGTTGCCCGATATGGAGGCGGTGCCTTCAACATCAAGAAGGGCATCAGGAGTGGTGTCGTTGATGCCCAACCTACCGGTATTACTATCAAGCCGCATAATCTCGTTGGTATTGTAATCGCCCCCATTACGCCATGAAAAAAAATCTCCGGAATTCCCGCGGGTGAAAAACTGAAAATCATTACCACCCATGCCGATACCCCACCTGTTTCCAGCTACGCCCTCATAAATATGTATCTTGGCCTGGATATCATTCCCCAGAGACAGATTGGCCATCGGCGAAGTTACCCCATCTAAACCCACATTGCCGGAGACAGAAGCAATGACAAATCTATAAGCCGGAGTAGTTCCGTCAAAAATTGCAAAATTGCCGGCATCGGTACTAAAACCAGTCGGAGCGGAAAATACAGACCAAACGCGCCCATCGGTACCGGTATTTTCTAAACTTAAACCCGCTCCACTGGTACCAGTCACTCTAATAGCACCATTACCGCTTCCGTCTACACCCCCTATTACTTGTAACTTGCCCGTAGGCGACTTCGTCCCTATCCCCACGTTGTTGGAGGTGGCGTTGTAGTAAAAGCCGGATGTTTCAATCCCAAAGTTGCCGGATATGGAGGCGGTGCCTTCAACGTCAAGGAGAGCGTCGGGAGTAGTGTCGTTGATGCCCACGTTGCCGTTGGTGTCTATCGTCATCCGTATATTATCCCCATTGGTACCCATATGGAGCCCGCTTTCCGAACGAATTTCCATATAATCCGCGATCTCTGATGTAAAGAGAATGGGAGTCCCGGTACCTGCTTTCGCATACCCGATATAGCCGCGCGGAATGATGCCCACGGAGCCGCCGTAAAGAGAAAAGTATCCCCCTATATCATTGGCCCCCTGATTGCCTGCAAGTCGAGCCAGCTCTCCGGCGCCTGCATCGTACACATGCAACGGAGCTCCGGGAGCCGTTCCGATACCAACACTACCTATACTGTTGATCCTCACTCTCTCAACTCCCAGCGTGGAAAATCCGAGTTCGTTGGCGGTGGGACGGAACATGCCGGTATCCTGGTCTATCCGGAATGAAAAACTGGGAGATGCGGCAATACCCGCGTCAGCATAAAAAAGTGAAGACGAGGCAATACCAGCGAAATTGATAGTCCCATCAAAATAGACCTGGCCATTGACCTCCAGATCGCCGGAAATGAGAAGGTCGTCACTTGCAGAAATAGAGTTGGGATGTGTTGTATTAGAGGCGCCAAAACGGGAGTAACTGACCGAAGCCACCGAGCCGCCGCCTGCCTGGAATGATCCGGAAGCGATGAATCGCCCACCCGCCTCCACAATGAGAAGCCGATTTCCACTGCTATTTTGAATCTCAAAGTAATCATTGCTTCCCTGATCAGCAGTTCCTTTCAAAGTGACTTTCGTAAAGTTCAGAGCGGGTTCTGAAGCATCGGCGGTTTGGATAAATATTGGAAAGTTAAAGTAAAAACGTTTATTGCTGGAATCCCACTGCAGTTGGGCATTGGTAGTAGGCGTGCCACGCTCAAAAACAAACTGAGAGTTTTCCGCGTCGGCAGATGCATTGTCGGCGTTGATCGTAAAGGTCTCGTTATTCGTGCCGCCGAAGGAAGTTGAAGACCCGACAATCTCCGTAGCATCAAGCTTATCAGTAAACACTGTGCGCCAACGATTTGTCCCCGAACCAAGCTCTCGGGAATTGTCAAACGGAATGAGGTGCGAACGTATCTGGGAATTGACGATGACGTAATCGGAGCCGTCCGTGGCATCGCCAATAGCCACCAGTGCATCAAACGCGGCCGAACCGTTAACTTCCAGGTCTCCCGAAATGAGCAGGTCGTTGTTGGTAGAAATATAGTTGGAGTGCGTGGTAGTAGAAGTGCCGAGCCGATTGTAGGACTCCGATGCTGGAGATGCGCCTGAACCAACCTGCAACGATCCTACGGTAAAGAGATTGGATGCCGATGCCGTGCCTTGGACTTCGAGACGGGTGAGGGGGGTGGTGGTGCCGATGCCGAGGTTGCGGTCCACAATGAAATTTCCTCCGGTTCTAAGGACGTCAGCCGCAGTCCTGTAAAAAGATGTATCGGATGGCAAATTGTTATTTGTCGCCGCTGAGAAAGCAAATTTGTAGTCAGAAGGTACCCGAAACTCTTTGAGCGTATCCGCAAGAGCAAGGGCAAGCACTCCGGATTCCCAAATTCCGAAATTGTTGTTATTCGCAGAAATGCCAGTGTCAGAGAATGAGGAAAATGCAATACCGGGGCCATTTCCAGCAATCACGCTCCCATCGGGAAAGCGGGCTTGAATGGGATAAGCGCCTGGCACATCAAGTCGTGCCCCTGGACTTGTCGTCCCGATCCCCACATTGCCGGTTGTGGGGTTGACGTAGAGCGTGTTCGTTCCCACCTGCAAAAACGAATCAAACTGGGCCGAACCGTTAACTTCCAGGTCTCCCGAGATGAGAAGGTCGTTATTGGCGGAAATGTAATTAGAGTGCGTGGTGGCAGAGATACCAAGCCGATTATAGGATTCCGATGCCGGAGACGCACCGGCACCAATTTGGAGCGAACCCACGGTAAAAAGGTTGGATGCCGATGCCGTGCCTTGGACTTCGAGACGGGTGAGGGGGGTGGTGGTGCCGATACCGACGTTGTCAGCAACAAGGGTTCCGCTTGAGTTCCCCGCTGTTCCATTGCCTATCCCGATTTTGTTGGCTGCCAACTTGGAAATCCCGGTGTCGGCGGCGCCTGCCTCGGAAGCCGCCCATAGTAACCCTGTCCCATTTGTCAAATAGAAGCTCTGCGCGGACATAAGACCAATATTGCTGTGAGAACGGGAAAGTAATTGAGAGGTATTAAAATTTGACGCATACACGTTAACTGTCCCCGTGTGCAGTCCCTTTATTCCCATAAGATTAGCTACTGTCAGATAAAAATTCGTCCCTGAGAAAAGAATTGCCGGATCAGTCGCCGCGTTGCCGTATATGATTTGATTGCCTGGACCATCAAAGGTAAAGTAATTTGTGGCCCCTCCGTTTGTGATTTTTAATTTTCCGGCGGCAGAACGAGTTAAACCGATATCATCCGCTCCAACCGTTGTGCTTTCAAACCCTACCTGATTACCGTTTGCAATAGAAAGCGCATTTGCCGGATTAACTGTTTTAACACCCACTCGTCCACCTGTCCCCGTATTTACGAACAGCGCATTGGAAATCGAGGCGTAGCCACTGGTGAGCTCAAAACTTTGCGCGACACTCACTCCGTTGGAAAAATTCCAGATACCCGTGGCGACTTCATTTTCCGAAAGCGATGCGGGACCGCCAGAACCCCAGTCCAATTTGACCAGCGCTTCGGTGCTTGCCGGATACGTCACGACAAAGTGTGCGGCATCATAGGACAGCGATGAGCGGTTGGTAAAGGTGCCATTGGATTCTCGTATGGCAAGCGTACTGCCGGCCGCACCAATGACATTGCCGCAGGCAAATGTTCCTGTCGTAGAATTCCACCGGAGCGCGAGGGTTACCGAAGTGCACTCTACAAGCCCGCTTCCGTAGATTGACGACGCGGATGCCGCTCCGGAAACTTCAAAATTCACCGATGACGATACGCCGGTGCTTGTAATCTGAAACCTTTGGGTGCCGCTTGCAGTCACGCCAAGCTGGTCAGTTCCGATTCGAAAAAAACCGGTATTGAGATCGTCGGCAAATGTTATGCTCGGCGATGCCGCAGTACCGTCTGCCGCCTTCAAAACACTTATCGTAAAGTTGCCGATGGATGCGGTGTTGGAAAAAATATCATTGACATACAAATCCTCCCACGGCCTGCCCGCCGAACCGAGTTCATAGGAACCGGAGGGGATGAGGTCGGATTTCACGTTGCCAACCGTGAGACCATTGAACGTTGCCGTACCCGGGGCGCTCAAGTTTCCATCTTTATCCACGGAAAAGTTTTGGGAGAAGATTGTGACATGGATTTTATGTTTATTCTCCGCATCGCCCAAAATCGCGTCACCCCCTACGCCGATTGTGGTGAATCCGGCATCACCGCCGAAAAGCCCTCCGTTGAAGAACGCGACACGATCGGTCTCGTTCCCGTTACCTATCACATAGTCAAGCGTAAAATCACCCGGCACTTTACCCTGTAAGAATTCGCTGTTCAGGTTACGGACCATGTCACGATTATTGATTTCAATGGTTCCCTCGCCCAGACGCAGGTTGCCGGAACCTATGTCAATGTTCCCCTTTTTTACAATTAAATTGCCGCCGGTTAATTGCACATCCTTCCCGAACACCGCTTCCGAAAATACACCCAATCGTCCATAGACATTGAGATCGCTCATTAGCTTGAGAGCGCCCTTGACCGTCAGGGTCTGACCGACTTCCACGTTGCCTTCGAGCTTCACATCTTCGTACGTGATATTGCCGTTCTGCGTGACGTAGGCAAGCGTGAAGTCCTGCGCATTGAGGTTGTCTAAATAATCAGCGTTGAGATTTTCTATTTTCGTAATCGAATCAATGACCAGCGGCGCAACGCCGTTGGGAGCATGGGAGCGCAACTGTCCCTGCGTTTCGATATGGCCGAAAATGGAAATATTACCAGCTTTGTCGAGTACCAGCACCTCGTCCGCGTGCGTGCCGGGGAAATACCCTTGCACCGTATCGGCGTCTTTGAATGCCTCGCGGATTTGAGCAACCACCGTATCAACATTGCCAAAGCTGAATCCTCCTACCAAAAGAAAAATAAGCACAATCGCCGACACCACAATCGCCATTAAACCGTGGCGATGGAATAATAAATCTTTGCCCTCTCTATTCAATCGCGCTAAGCGGTAGTGCCATGAATTTAATTCGATGCCAATAAATTCTTTTTCATCGGGCGCCAGCGGGCCTGCCGTCGTCACGCTCTCGGTAATACGTTCTGCAAAAGAAGAGAGTGAGTCAGAAAGGCGATCCAGTTTTTCCAATACGGGACTCTCCACGCTCGCTGGTTTTTCTTTTTTCTTCTCTTGTGATCTGAATCCAGAAAAAAGCGGCGACAGGGAAAAAGGTCTTACGGGGGGAAGTACGGGGAGGGGTGGAGTGACTTGGGGTCTGATTGCGACGGGCTGATTAGCTGAAGACGACACTGGCGACCCCTCTTTATTAAGCCGTTCAAACTCTTCATACACCTGCGAGTGTCCCTCGTGACTCGCTGCGGGTGGGGCAAACGCATCATCCGGCTCTTCGGGCGTCAGTGGATATGGAGAAGCAATAAGCACGGGCTTGCCAAATTTTTTTGGTTTAAGATATTGTTGTGGTGCGACACTCGCCAATTGTGGCAACGAGATGGTGATACTTTGCTGTCGAATATATTCCTGGAGTGCAGTGCGTGTCGTAAACCAGTTTCTCCCAATCTTCTTTGCAAAAATTTTTCTGCGGCGCGCGAGCAAGCTCAAATACTCCTGTGAGTAGGGCGATTCCTTCGATGCTTCCTGCAACGAAATAATATCTTTCAGAGATGCATTGTGGCGGTTATTTTTTGACACAAATTTCGTTGTTGCCTACCTCAAAATTTGGTAAAATAGAAGAGTCCTAAACCTCATTATGTTTTACTACATAACGAGATACGGACGGTGCATTCCCCGAAGTCCCGGCTTTCGCCGGGACTTCGGCGTTTCACAAGGAAAACTTACTTTCTAGAGATCCGATACCGTATCGGATACATCACGAACGGTGCATTTTCGTGACATGCAAGTTATCATTATCCAACAATGGAATTTTACCATGCCACCAACAGAAAAAGTTGATAACCGATATGTGTAAAATAAGTCGAATTTACACATCTATTCCGTTCTTGCTTTGAAGAGATTTCTTATCAACATTGACTAGAAATAAGCAAAAAATGTATAGTGAGTCATACAGATTATAAAAGGTTCCTATCTAAAAGCTACAAGGGGTTAAAATGAAAAATTGAGAAAGAAAGTCGAGTTTATACAGGTAGAGGAAAATCTTAAAAATTCTTGTTCATGCCAAAAAAATTTCTAACGGTAAAAGAAGTATCGCGATTATTGGGGGTAACGCCCTTGACAGTCCGCAACTGGGACCAGCGCGGGAAGCTTTTGGCGTACCGCCATCCTGTGAATAACTACCGTCTTTATAAAACAGAAGATGTTGAAGCGCTCCTCCGACAAATCGATCAGAGCCGCGACAAACTCCGTCCACTGAAGATAGACATCACGTCAGAGTAAAAAATAAAACCACCCTGAATCTTGTTGAAGGGTGGTTTTATTTTTGCGGACGTGTCCGCAGAATGAGGCGGGGGCACTAGGAATTGAACCCAGATCGACGGTTTTGGAGACCGTTGTCCTACCATTGAACGATGCCCCCACTTTCGTTTCTCTTTTGAAACGAAAGTGTCCTGAATTATCGAAGGACACTTCGCTATGCTTTTCTATCCCGTTAACTTTGCTTCTTTGTGCAGTGTTCTCTTTCTGCACGAAGCGCAAAACTTTTGCAACTCAATCTTGCGTTCTACTTTCTTTTTATTTCTTGTCGTGAAATAATTCGCCTTTTTGCATACGGAACACTTCAATCGGATTGCGTGATCTTGTGACATATTTTTTTTTCTATACTTAAATTGCTCGACCTTGAGCCGTCGTCCCCGACGTTACGTCAGGGACGACCCCATCAATGATTTTTCTTTCCACTCACGGAGCCGGAGGAGAGAATCGGACTCTCGGCCTCGTTCTTACCAAGAACGCGTTCTACCACTGAACTACTCCGGCATATTTGTTACTTTCCTTTGCGACCTCCCTTTGCGTGTTTGAAAAATTCTACTTGCCCTAAACGCTTGATCGCTTCCCTCTTGGTCGCATAGGTACCGAACTTTCGTCCGGTCGTTTCCGATAACACCACCCATTTTCTGCCGATCTTCTTAATCATGGTGGGCGGTGAGGGACTTGCACCCCCGTAGGCCTATGGCCGCGTGATTTACAGTCACGTGTATTTGCTACTCTACCAACCGCCCAGACAACCTTCACTTTATCCCGATTTCTCAAAAACTGAGAGCCGAGGAGAGGACTTGAACCTCCAACCGGCGCATTACAAATGCGCTGCTCTACCATTGAGCTACCTCGGCTCTCAATTTTTGAAAGAAATCGAGGGCTCTCGATATTCTAAACCAAGTTTCTGTTTTTGAGAATATCGGAGCACAACTGTTGCCCCGCCTGCCAACGCCTGAAGCCGTAGGCAATGGCGGGCAGGTCTGCCATTGAGCTACATCGGCACAATACTCTGCCTCTGCATTACGCCTGCGGCAGTTGTTTGAGAACTTGGGAAAGCTTCTTTTCTGCGGCGGTGTCATCGGGTGTCAGCTTCAACACGGTCGCATATGCCTCTTTGGCGTCCTTATAATTCTTCAGTTTAGCATATAAGTCCCCTATTTCCTTGTAGAGTTGTGAATCGCGCGGGTTTTGAGCGATGGCCTCAATGAGTTCCTGCTCGCGCTGGCGCAACGGCAGAATCGGATTATCTGCGATCACCGGATGCGTGGGAACTGACTTTTTTTCCTCGTGCATTTCCTCTACCACGTCTTCGAGGGGTCGGGAATGAATATGTTCCTGACGGACTCGATGAATGAGCGTGTCGGATGCTGACACTATTTTCGTCAGGGCAAGACGGAGCCATCGCAGGATCTTTTCCAATTCCCGTAAACTCTGCTCCCGCCACGACCGCGCGTCAATCTGACCCACCGCATCCACCGCTTCGGGAAACAGCTCCCGGAAAAACGGTTTGTGCAAATCCCCCGCGTGAACTTCCAGGCGGCGAAGATCGGGCATCTTCTTATTCACCACCCACACAAGGGTGCCCGTTGCGATGGCGAAAATGGTGAGGGGAATGATAAGAAACATAGGAATTAAAGTTCGAACACTACCAATTTGCCTACTTGGATGTTTTCACCGAGCTTTCCAATGCTCCGCTGGATAAGCTCCTGTACCGTGATGGCAGGATCTTTGACGTAGGGCTGTGCCAGCAGTTCATCGGCATCGGCTGGCTTCATCGCCGCAATGTGGACTGCAATATCATGAGCAAGCGCACGAAACTCTTCGTTGCGTGCTACAAAGTCGGTTTCACACAATAACTCCGCAAGTGCACCCACTTTGCGATTGGTGTGGATATACGCCTCTACCACGCCTTCTTTGACCTGACGGGATGCTTTATTGGCCGCCATGGACGCGCCAAGGGATTTGAGCGCCTCGCGGGCCTTGGCTCTGTCTCCGCCTGCTTCGTCCAACGCTTTTTTGATGGCGGCTAATGACAGGCCCGTTTCTTCACGGAGCGACTTTACCTTATCCATGGCAGAATTGTTCGTCATAGATCGCGAGACACTGACTTACCTGGCGAGCTCCTGCTCAAGAGCCTTGAGCACAAGGTCCACCGAAATTTTGGAGCGATCATTGGCAGGGATGGCAACTTTGACCGTCGCGGGGTTGGCATCCGTATTGGCAATGCCCACCACCGGCACTTTCATCGTCGTCGCTTCCGCGATGGGGAGCTTGCCCTCTTTGACGGAAGCCACAAAGACCGCATCGGGCAGACGGGTCAGTTTTTTCAGGCCTTCAAAGTTCTTGGACATTTTCTGAAGCTCGCGGTCAAACAGCAATCGCTCTTTCTTGGTATATTTATCCAGTTCGCCTTTGGCCTTCGACAATTCCATCGCTTCAAGCCGCTTTACCCGCCCATTGATAACCTTGAAATTCGTCAGGGTACCGCCCAGCCAGCGATCTAGCACATACGGCATGCCCAGCGCTTGTGCCAGAGCTAAAATTCCGTCGTGGGATTGCTTGGTGGGGGCGACAAACAGAACGAGGCCTGCATTAGCAAGCTTGGTCCGCAGAAATTCAACCGCTTGTACCAGCATTTCTTGTGTTTTTAAAAGATCGAGAATGGAAATACCGTCCCGAACGGTAAACACAAACTTCCCCATGGCAGGGTGAAATACGGTCTTTTTCCGGCCAAAGTGCATGCCCGATTTGAGCATGTCTTCGTAGGCCACTAGTATGGGTGTTGTTTCGGTCATAATCATCAAGGCCACAGGGCCGTGACAGTTACCTATGATAACGTAAACAGACCCTTTTTGCAACATTGTGAAACAGAAAGGCCCCCACAGATGAAATGTCATGATGTATGACCTTTCTGTGAGGGCTTAGTGGCCGCCGTTGCGGCCGGGTCGGTGCCCGTGCATGAAACGCTTGGTGATCTGGATGATCCGCCTGCCTTCATCGGTCGCTGACTGCTCTTTGAGGTTCATGGAGACAAGGAGCGTACTCTTGCCCCTGCTACTTCCGCGCATGACTCCCTGTTGCACCAGATACCGATGTGCTTGCTCCAGCTTTTCCGGACTGAAGTTGCCGCCAAGCTTGTTGCGCACATCGTCGCGGACATGCTCCCAAGGTAGATGGACCACGCCTGCGAATGTTCGAGATGTCGACGGTGCAACGAACCCATACACGATAAGCGCACGGGCATGGTCCTGATCGACGCTCTCCGGAAGCGGAATGTCCAGCAGACGGTGCATCATGGAAGCGTTGATCTGGCGGTGCCGTTCCAGGATTTTCCGTCGTTCATCGTCAAGTATGAGCAGTGCCTGTTCCTCCTCTTCCCGAAGAACAGCGCGTACGCCGTCGAGATCTTCCACGCCGAGCGTTTCTACAACGAACTGGAACCGCTCCAGCTTCATACTCGGAAACTCCTTCCGTAATTCCCTTAGGTTCAAGGTGCTCCTCCTTAATATTATAGTACAACTTACAACCATATCTGTCAAGACGACCCCTGATGCTACCTCATGGATAATTTTGACGAAAACCGGAAAATGTACTACAATGTTCCCTACTATTTATAGTGAGTTAATCGAACTATGAAAGCGGGAATTCATCCAGAATACTATCCTAATGCCAAGGTGCGCTGCGCCTGCGGCAACAGTTGGACGACCGGTTCGGTAAAACCGGAAATGCAGGTTGCCATTTGTTCCAACTGCCATCCATTTTATACCGGCCAGGAAAAAATCCTCGATACGCGCGGCCGCGTTGAGAAATTTAAAAAGCGTTTAGAAAAAACCGCCGCAAAAACTCTGCCTGCGCAGGCACGGGCTCCCAAGCGTACACGCAAAGCATCGTAACGATTTGATAATAAAAGCCCGCAAGGGCTTTTATTATTGCTCATCCATGACTCAAGAATTCGACTGGCGCCGGTACCAGAACCAACCCAAACAGGAACGGAAAGGCCGACCTGCCGACCTGTCCGCCAAGACGGACGAGGCAATCGTTGAAATTCGCGCTGGCGCGGGCGGGCAAGAAGCGGCGCTTTTTGCCGCAGAGCTTTTTGGCATGTACAAAAAGTACGCGCTCTCCAAGGGATGGAAGGTAGAGGTAGATGACTACAACGATACAACATTGGGAGGATACAAATCGGTGGTATTTGAGCTCCGCGGGAAAAATGCATTCACGAACATGCGCTATGAATCAGGAACGCACCGCATTCAACGCGTGCCGGAAACGGAGAAATCGGGCCGCGTGCACACCTCTACGGCCACCGTCGCCGTGTTGCCGAAGGCAACCGAGAGCGACTTGATCATCCGTCCCGATGAGTTAGAAGTCACCTTTTCTCGCGCGGGCGGCCCGGGCGGGCAAAATGTCAATAAAGTGGAAACGGCTGTCCGCTTGCTCCATAAACCAACCGGTATCGTCGTTTCCTGCCGCCAGGAACGCAGTCAGAGTGGCAACCGCGACAAGGCCATGCAAATCCTACGGGCAAAACTGTTGGAAATCAAACGCGCGGAAGAAGTAGGTAATGTAACCGAGGAACGCCGCAGGCAAATCGGCACCGGCGACCGCTCGGAGAAGATTCGGACTTACAACTTCTCGCAAGATCGTATCACTGACCATCGCATT
>ERZ1292632.1956-Hain-H43-01um-R2-1956-length-18392-cov-8_pt1 | contig 18392 bp, 15 predicted proteins | sample MGYA00564407_ERZ1292632 | MGnify/ENA primary metagenome ERZ1292632 (study PRJEB36523, sample SAMEA6512637) | groundwater metagenome | collected 2019-01-08 | study: AquaDiva: Metagenomics assemblies of 32 groundwater samples | reverse complement strand
AGAAAATCCTACGGACGTAGAATGAAACTTGATCAAATTGCCGAGGGAACTTTGGGAATTAACAAAAGCGGGCACGGACTGGAAGCATCAAAATGGTGGCGCGAGGGTCAAATAGAAAAAGTCAGAGAATATTGCATTGACGATGTTCGGATTACAAAACAAATCTACGATTACGCTCGCATCAACAATAAATTAATTTTCAAAGAAGGCGGCCAGCTCAACGAAATCCCTTTGGATACTTCCTCTTGGGAAGAACCGAACGACCATAGGTTGACCTTCACCCTCCCTTTCTAAGTCACCACTTGGACATCCGATGTCCAAGTAGAATTTCTGGGAAATTTTTCAAGTTGCTATCTTTGGACGACCGCATGAAAATAGCAAGGAGTAAGTTCTTGGTTTAAATTCAGGTTTTTCTTTGTCTTGTTCAAATGCTAAAATGTCTCAATGGAAAACAACAAATATCTAATACCTTTGGCGGTTATGGTGGCCGGGGCAATGGTAGCGGGAGCGATTTATTTTGGAGACGGGAAATCAGCAACAAACGACCAGCAACCAACAACGGAAAGCGAAACAGAAATACAAATAGCGCCCATTACGGAAAGAGATCACACTATCGGCAGTAAGGACGCAGAAATAGTTATCATAGAGTATTCCGATACAGAATGTCCTTGGTGTAAGGTTTTCCATCTAACTATGCAAGAAATAGTTGCCACCTACGGAGAGAAAGTTGTTTGGGTTTATAGACACATGCCTTTTCACAGCCAATCAGTTAAGGAGGCACAAGCAACAGAATGTGCCTACGAGATAGGTGGAAATGATGCTTTTTGGCAATACATTAATGAATTGTTTGAAATAACGCCATCTAATGACGGCTTGGATCTGGCTCTGCTTCCAACGATTGCTGAAAATATTGGACTAAACACTTCCTCATTCAACGAATGTCTTTCAAGCCAAAGACATCTGGATTCAATAACAAAAAATCTTGAACTTGCTAAGCCAGGAGGAATAGAGAGCACGCCCTACTCTGTTGTGACTTCAAAGGGCGGAAAACGCGCCATCATCAACGGCGCTGAATCACTCACCATGGTCAAGGCAAAAATAGATGCTTTACTAAAGTAGTGAAGCGAAATAGTACAGAAAAACGTCTCGGAGCGCGACGGCGCGAGAGTCAGGAAGATTTCTAGTAAGAAATACTTCTGTGTTTTTCTGGACTATTTTGCGAAACTTAAAATAATGCTCACAAAAACTGACTACATTCTTTGGAGGGAGTGCCCCAAAAATACTTGGATCAAAATCCACAAACCGAAAATTTTTTTCGCGGCCGAACTTTCCGATTTTGAAAAACAAATCATTGAAACGGGAAACGAAGTAGATAAACTTGCTCGCGAGATTTTTCCCAAAGGAAAGTTTCAGAGAAAATTTGAGGCGAACGATTTTTTGGCCATCACGGATATTTTTATTGAAGACGAAGACGGCTGTCATGTTTATGAAGTTAAAGCCACTAATGAAATAGACGAGAGAACCCACTATCACGACTTGGCGTTTCAGGTAAATATTCTCAAGATGAGCGAGCTCAAAATCAAAAGTGCCAATCTCGTTCATCTTAATAAAAATTATGAACGTCGTGGAGACCTTGACCTCAAAGAACTTTTCGCAGTTGAGAATGTAACAGAAAAAATTGAGGATATGTTGGAGGAGGTATTTGAAGAAATGAATATGGCACAAAACTATCTCGCTCAAGACAAAGAACCAAAAGGCCCTTGTTCATGCATTTACAAAGGGCGATCCAACCATTGCGCCACTTTCGCCTATTCCAATCCTCATGTCCCTGAATACAGCATCCACGACCTCGCTCGCATCGGCTTAAGCAAAAGAAAGCTAGTTGAAATGATTGATAGCGGAATTCTTCATCCGCATGAAGTGCCAGAAGAGATTGAGCTTTCAGAAATTCAAAAAAACCAGATTTGGACATTGATTCATGACCGCACCATTCTTTCTAAAGAAGAAATCGCCAACGAATTGGAGAAACTTGAATTCCCTCTTTATTTTTTAGATTACGAAACATTCCCAGCGGCTATTCCCCGCTTCAGCGGTTATTCGCCATACCAGCAAATCCCCTTTCAGTATTCGCTTCACATTTTACGTTCACCAGATGCAAAACCGGGACATTATGACTTTCTTTACACCAAATCAGGCGACCCTTCGGAAGAATTTGCCAAATCATTAATGAGCCACATTGGTGAAAAAGGTAGCGTTATTGTTTGGCACAAGAGCTTTGAATGCAGTCGCAATACGGAGATTGGAGAAAGAGTGCCTGAATCTAAAAAATTCTTTGAATCAGTCAATGACCGAACTTATGATTTGGAGGATATTTTCAAGAAACAATATTATGTTCATAAAGATTTTCGCGGAAGTTCATCTATCAAAAAAATCCTTCCTGTTATGGCACCCGCTCTCACTTATAGCGAATTGGAAATCAAAGAAGGAGGCACAGCGGCCGAGAGCTGGAATCAGATTGTAACAAAAGGTCGAACCTTGGACTCAGAAAAGATTGCGCGCAACCTGCGAGAATATTGCAAGCTAGATACTTACGCCATGTATGCCGTTTGGAGAGAACTGCATAAATTGATACAAATTTGACTTTTTATATAGATTCGTGGTATAATGTGAAATAGAGGTACAACATGGCTCAACCGCAAGGAGGAAGCCCATGAAAACCCTGAAGCTGTCAGTCCTCACCGCCGTGGCGATAACGAAATGCTGGACGGTGACCTACGTAGCCAAAGAGGTGGTGGATCACCTGATCAGCGTCGGTCACCTGCTTTTCGCAGGCATCGTAACATTCACCGGCGCAGGTCTCATCGTTTTTGGTCTCTGGGTCTACACCAGAATAGCCGAGAGTATCCGGACGGCGCGCCCAGCTTGACTGGCGCGCCGTTTTTTATATGTGAAGCAAGGTTTCTTGGAGAAAAGTCTGGCCACGCTCTCCGAAGGAGGCGTCCGAGGACTTTTCGAAAAGAGACCTTGCGAAATTTTTTTAATACCCTCGGAGTCTGTTAATTTTCTCGTGTTGGCGAATTTTTTCGTGTGCCTTGGCTTCAATTTGTCTAATGCGTTCGCGAGTCACACCAAAAACTTTACCGACTTCTTCTAGAGTGTGAGTATAACCATCAAGAAGACCGTGCCTCATTTCCAGAATCTTTCTTTCTTTGGGCGGAAGATCATTCAAGATTTCTTTCACTTGGTCAGAAATAATTCGGCGAGAAGAATCCAGGTCGGGAGAAAGGATTTTATCATCTGCAATGAAATCCCCGAGTTTTGATTTGCCGTCATCGCCATCATCCCCCACCGGACTCTCAAGCGAAACCGTGCCTTGGTCAATTTTTTCTATTTGGTAAATTTTATCTACATCAAGATTCATCTCCAAAGCAATTTCTTCCTGCAACGGCTCTCGGCCAAGGTCTTGCGTCAAACGGCGAACGACTTGTTTATACTTGGCGATAGTCTCAACCATATGCACCGGCACGCGAATGGTACGCGATTGATCAGCCAAAGCGCGGGTGATGGCTTGGCGAATCCACCAAGTGGCATAGGTGGAGAATTTGTAGCCTTTGGTCCAATCAAATTTTTCCACCGCTTTGTGTAAACCAAGATTGCCTTCTTGGATTAGATCTAAAAGAGTCAAATCAGGACTTCTGTTGGCATATTTTTTGGCAATGGAAACCACAAGGCGCAGGTTGGCTTTCATCAGAAGATTCTCGGCCTCCTCATCTCCCGCTTCAATTCTTTTGGCAAGCTCTTTTTCCATTGAACCAGTAATGAGCGGATACTGGCCAATTTCCCGAAGATACATCTGAATGGAATCGTAAGCGCTGTCGCTTTTGGAATAGGCGCGACTTTCTTTTCCCTCACCCGGCATTTCCAACAGACCCCCGCTCTCCAGAACATCAATCCCGAGCGCGCTGAATTTCTCATACAGCTCATCAAGCGTAATGATATTCGTCTCTATGTTGGGAAATTCTCTAAGAATTTCATCATATGTGACAAACCCTTTTTCTCTACCTCGCGTGAGAAGTTTTTCGGTTTTGATTGATTCGTCAACTTGCTTTTTTGTCTGACTCTTTCTAACTTGCTTAGTTTTGGAAACTTTTGCGATTTTTTTATTTATTTTGGTCTTTTGAGACCTAGAGGTTTTTCTCTTTAAGGACTGCTTTTTGGCAGTTTTTTTGTGGGCACTATTCTTTTTTTTATTTTTGGTTTTCTTCATTTCTATTTGTGAAGCGTGATTGTTTAGACGCTCGGCGTCGGGAACCCTAGACGCCGAGCGTCTCGGGTACTCTATTCTACATTTTTTCGCGCCGCTCTTCTAGAACGGCTCGCGCTTTGAGTACGGTTTGGACTTTTTCCGAGAGTTGGGCAATCTCTTTTTCGTCTTTGGCAATTTCGGCGCGAGTTAATTCCGAGAGAAGAAACGCTTGCTTTTCCCGAAGAACATCGTCCGAGAGATTATTGAGAAGTTCTACGATATCTTGAGAAAGCTTCTCCGGAGTGGAGTAATAACTCTCTGCCTCAAAAATAAGGGTCTCTTTCTCAAGTCCAAGAATCTCAAAAAGTTTTTCAAGATAATCTGCTCCAACTCTGGCCGCAATCTCGCCCCTCAAAGAGAAGAGGTCTACGGTCGGATGTGGCTGCGATTCTTGCCAGAAAATAATTCCAACCAATCTTCTTTCAATATTCGTCTTACGAGGCATTCGAACTGTTTTTTCTTTTCCATTCTCCGAAACAAAGGTCTCGTGAAAATTCGGCATTTTCACTCGGCGAAGATCCTCCCAGAGAGCTTCTTCCTTGATGCCCGTACGCTTGGAAACGAGCGAGATGAAATAATTTCTTTCAACCGCGCTCTCAACTAAGGCGACGAGGGGAAGAATTTTTTTCTCTATGAGTTTGCCCATTTTGCGAACATCTTTCTCTCTCTCAATAGCTTTCTTGAGGAAAAATTCTATGGCAGAAGTTGAATCTTTAAGAACACTTTTCCATTCAGAAGAGTTTTCTTTGACAAGGTCCGCCGGGTCTTTTCCTTCGGGCAAAGAAGCAATTTTTACTTCCATGCCGAGCGAGAGGCCAAGCTCTGTGCTTCTTTCGGCCGCTTTTTCTCCCGCAGCATCGCCGTCAAAAGCAAGGATGATGCGAGGAGAAAGTTTTTTAAGGCGTTCAAGATGAGCGGGAGTGAAAGCGGTACCCGATGAGGCAACCGTATTCTCTACGCCCGATTCGTGGGAGAGAATAAGGTCAAGCTGACCTTCAACCAAGACTGTGTAATTTTTTCTCCTGATACTTTCTTTGGCTTTATCAAAACCGTAGAGAGTTTCCCCTTTGTTGAAAAGAACCGTGTCGGGACTATTGAGATATTTGGGCTCTAAATCTTTTGAAAGAGCCCTGCCGGAGAAAGCGGTAATCCGACCCGAACGATCAGAAAGAGGAAAAATGATTCTGCCTCTAAAGACATCGTAAGGTTCTTTCCCAGAATTTTCTTCAACTTTTTTTATCAAGCCCGCTTTGAGAAGAAGCTCTTTGTTGAAGCCTAAAGAGGTAAGATGTTTAAACAAAAGCCGCCACTCATTAGGAACATAGCCAAGACGCCATTTGGTTATTGCTTCGGCGCCGATGCCTCTGGAAGTTAAATATTCCACGGCTTCTGGATGTTCTTTCAATCTCTCTTCATAAAATTCCACAGCTAAAAGAATGGCTTCAAAAATTCTGTCTTTCTCAGTCTTCGCCTCTTTGCTTTGATACTCAATTTCCACTCCCGCCTTGTCAGCTAAAAGCTTGAGCGCGCCACGAAAATCAACGCCTTCAATTTCTTCTATAAAGCTGAACATGTCGCCCTTGGCCCCGCAACCAAAACAGTAAAAACTTTGTCTTGTCGGCGAGACGAAAAAAGAAGGAGTTTTTTCGTTGTGAAAAGGGCACTTCGCTTTGAAGTTTGAGCCGCTCTTTTCGAGCTTTACGTAATTAGATATAACGTCAGTAATATCTAATCTTTCTTTGATTGTGTCGACATTGCCTCGCATATGAGTTTTTCCTTAAAGCCACCCTTGAAGCCGGTGCCTGCCGGAATTAGCCGACCAATAATAACATTCTCTTTGAGACCGATAAGTCTGTCCTCCGCGCCGCGCAGAGCCGCTTGGATAAGCACTTTGGGGGTATGTTGGAAAGATGCCGCCGAAAGGAAACTTGTTCGAGAGAGGGATACTTCCGAAATACCCATGACGAGAGGATCTCCTTTGGCTTCTTCTTCACCTCGCTCTTTGGCGGCAACACTGGCCTCCAAAAAGTCTCCGAGCTCAACAATATCTCCGCGGGTAAAGTGGGTACCCCCCGGATCTTTAACTCGACGACGGGAAAACATCTGACGCACAATGAGTTCAATATGCTTATGAGAAACCGCCGCACCTTGCAGTTCGTAAAGCTTGGAAACTTCATAAATAATATAGTTCTCCGTTTTTTCTCGACCGCCGTAACGGAAGAGTTCATCAAGGTCTGCTGAACCATCTGTCAGAATATCTCCTCTTTTAACCGACTCCCCTACCTTCGTTAGAATAGTTCTTGACGGAACAACCACATATTCATTATCAAGTTTTTTGCCTTTTGTTTCTCCAAGGTCGGGAGTCACGATAATCAAACGGTCATGGCCGAGAACTTTAATTTCGCTCACCATACCATCGATATGTGAGACCACCGCCGGGTTCTTGGGTTTTCTTTTTTCAAAGATTTCTTCAACGCGTGGCAAACCGGCCACGATGTCTCCACCAGCCGCAGCCACACCACCGGCATGGAAGGTACGCATTGTCAGCTGAGTTCCCGGCTCGCCAATCGCTTGGGCGGCCACTGTGCCAACAGCTTCGCCAAGCTCTATGACCTTATTGTTGCCAAGATCGGTACCGTAACATTTCACACAAAGACCTGTGATTGATTTACATCCTAGAGGCGAACGCACCATCACAGATTCAACATTAGCTTTATCCAACTTATCTGCGTCGGCTTTAGTAATGAGATGACCACGCTTAAAGATTACTTCTCCATTAGCGCCCAGAGCGTCACTTGCCAGAAAACGGCCTTTGATTGTTTTGGAAAGAGGCATTTCAATGCCTGACGCGGTTTTTTTGTGGATCATCGTTCCCTCTTTCGTACCGCAATCTTCTTCGGTAATGATTTCATCTTGCGCGACATCAAAAAGTCGGCGCGTGAGATAGCCCGCCTTGGCGGTGTTAAGCGCGGTATCGGTCAGACCCTTGCGGCTACCGTGGGTGGTAATGAAGTATTCAAGCGGAGTCAGTCCTTCCTTGTAACAGGAGGTAATCGGGAACTCCAAGGTTTCGCCGGAAACATTTTGGATGATGCCTTTCATGCCTGCCATTTGGTTTAAGTTTCCGAAAGAACCGCGCGCTTCCGAATAAGTCATGTCATAAACTGAATCCTTAATTCCAAGCGTTCCCGGAATAAGTTTTTCCACTTCGGATTTAATTTGCTGCCAAATTTCAACCGACTTTTGAATTCTTTCTTGAACGGAAAGAAGTCCGTCATTATATTGTTCCACGACAGCATTAACTCTTTCACGACCTTTTTCAATGAGAGCTTTTTTGCCCTCGGGAATCTTAACGGCATCAAGACCCCAAGTTACGCCAGAGTGAGTGGCGAATTTGAAGCCGAAGCTCTTAATTTTATCCATGATCTCCGGAATATTATCAATGCCGTAACGCTCAATCAAATCATCAACAAGCTCCGACATCTTCTTACGCGAAAGTTCATGATTAATGAATGGATAATCTCCCGGCAGAATGCTGTTAAAGAGGAGACGCCCGACTGAAGTTTCAAAAATCTTTCCTTCAAAGTGAGCGTACTTGGGATTATTCGTAGGCAGAACTCGGATTTTTGCGCGATAGCTTACAATTTCAAAATCGTGAGCTGTGATAGCGCTATTGGGACTCGGATAGAACCGGCCTTCCCCTTTCTCGCCTGGGATAAGCCTTGTCATCCAATAAGTTCCCAGAACGATATCAAGAAGTTTGGCGGAAACAACCGGCTCACCGTTGCCTGGTTTAAGAATATTGCGATCAGCCGCCATAACAAGCCGCGCTTCCGCTTGAGCTTCGTCTGAAAGAGGAACGTGCACGGCCATCTGGTCGCCATCGAAGTCGGCGTTGAAAGCGGTGCAGACAAGAGGGTGAAGCTGGATGGCATTGCCTTCAATAAGCACGGGCTTAAAAGCTTGAATGCCAAGGCGGTGAAGGGTGGGAGCGCGGTTCAGAAGAACATATTTATCTTTGATCACTTCTTCAAGAATCGCCCAAACCTCCGGAACAGCATCATCAATTAAACGACGCGCGCCTGGAATGTTGAAGGCTTGTTCGCTGCGCAAAAGTTCCGAAATAATGAATGGTTTAAAGAGCTCAAGTGCCATGTGTTTCGGAAGTCCGCATTGATGAAGCTTAAGTTCTGGACCGACAACAATAACCGAGCGACCAGAATAATCAACTCTTTTACCAAGGAGATTCTGCCTGAAAAGACCTCTTTTGCCTTTAAGATTGTCGGAGAGAGATTTAAGCGGCCGACGCTGGGATTGATTGCTGCCTGCTGAACTGTGGCGGATAGCATTGTCAATAAGGGCATCAACGGCTTCTTGAAGAATTCGCTTTTCATTTCTTAAAATAACATCTGGAGCGTTGATTTCTTTTAATTTCTTAAGGCGATTATTTCTGTTAATGACTCGGCGATAAAGGTCATTGACATCAGAGGTGGCATAACGCCCTCCATCTAACGGCACCATCGGCCTGATGGCAGGAGGAATCACAGGGATGCGGATCAGAAACATCCACTCCGGACGAATGCCGGCGTTTAACATCCATTGAACTGTGCTAGTGCGTTTATTAAGACGAGTCATTTCCGTGGCTGGCGCTTTCACCGCCTGCTCTTGAAGCTCAATGAGCAGTTTGTGAAGGTCAACCTCTTTGAGAATGTCGTAGATGGCTTCTGCCCCTATCCCCGCTTCAAAAATAGTGGAATATTTCATGCTGAACTTGTGATATTCCACTTCATCAAGCACCCTACCGGGAACAAGCGACTCAATGTCTTTTTTAGTTGCCTGCGCTAATTCCTTAAGAGCGGTTTTTGATTTTTCGTCTTGGAGAGATTTGGATTTTGCTTTAAATTCGGAGTCTAGGTCTTTGAGCACTCGCACTTTCTCCGTCTGGGAGACAGAAGTTACAATATAACCTGCAAAGTAAACGACTTTTTCAAGATCGCTGACGGGAATACCCATCACTAAAGAGATACGAGAAGGAACATTTCTCAAAAACCAAATGTGAGCGACGGGACTGGCCAGTTCAATATGGCCCATGCGCTCTCGGCGCACAATAGAACGCGTAATCTCTACTCCGCACTTCTCACAAATAATTCCTTTATAACGAATACCGCGATATTTTCCGCAATAACACTCAAAATCTTTGTCGGGTCCAAAAATCTTTTCATCAAAGAGACCGTTGCGCTCGCTTCTTTGGGTTCGGTAGTTGATAGTTTCGGGTTTGGTTACTTCTCCATACGACCATTCCTTAATGCGCTCTGGCGAAGCAAGCTTGATGCTAATTTTGTCAAAGCGGTTCGTCTCCATATTTTTATGTTTGTGGTTGTCCATGTTTTTTGTTATTCGTTGCTTTCGTCCTCTTCTTTCGACCTTTCCTCTTCCGAAAAACCAACATCCAACGACAATCCTCTTAAATTATTAACAAGAACATTAAACGAAGCTGGAATGTGAGGCGGAGGAATTTTTTCTCCTTTGACAATGGCATCAAAGGCCGCTGAACGTCCCAAGATATCATCTGATTTAATTGTCAAAATTTCCCGCAAAGTATACGCCGCGCCGTGTCCAAGAAGCGCCCAGACTTCCATTTCTCCAAAGCGCTGACCACCATTTTGCGCTTTACCGCCAAGCGGCTGTTGGGTAATGAGAGAGTACGGACCAATAGAGCGCATGTGGATTTTATCTTCAACCATGTGGTGAAGTTTCAGGATATACATGTAGCCGATGGCGATTTTACTTGCAAAAGCTTCTCCTGTACGCCCGTCAAACAACTCCACTTTACCTGACTCGTCAAACCCGGCTTTGATAAGTTCTTCTTTAATTTCCTTATCGGTTGCACCAGCAAACGGAGGAACAATGGCTTGATAATTAAGAGTGTTGGCCGCCAAGCCAAGGTGCATCTCCAAAATCTGCCCGAGGTTCATACGGGAAGGCACGCCAAGCGGAGTAAGAATAATATCAACCGGCGTACCATCAGTCATATAAGGCATGTCTTCAACGGGCAAAATTTTAGAAATCACGCCTTTGTTTCCGTGACGTCCGGCCAGTTTGTCACCGACACTGACATTTCTTAATTGAGCAACCTGAATGTGAATTTGTTTGAGAATACCCGAATCAAGTTTGTCTCCTTTTTCTCGCGAATATATCTGAACAGAAATAACCCTTCCCCTCTTGCCTCCTTCCATACGCTTAGAAGTATCTTTAACATCGCGTGCCTTCTCGCCGAAGAGCGAGCGGAGTAATCTTTCCTCTGGAGTAAGTTGCGATTCGCCCTTGGGAGTTATTTTCCCGACAAGAATGTCACCCGGTCTAACTTCGGCGCCAACTCGAACGATTCCGTCTTCGGCAAGATTTTTCAACTTTGATTCTCCGACATTGGGAATATCGCAGGTTGTTTGTTCCGCCCCAAGTTTCGTTTCGCGGACATTAATTTCAAAATCTTCAATGTGAATGGAGGTAAATTTGCTCTCTTTAACAAGCCTTTCGGAAACAATAATCGCATCTTCATAATTTGAACCTGACCAAGACATGAAAGCCACGAGGACGTTCTGCCCGATAGCCATCTGCCCCCCATCTGAAGTTGAAGTGTCTGCCAGAACCGCTCCTTTTTTCACTTTCTCGCCCACTGTGACTGAAGGCCTTTGGTGGAAAACGGTAAAACCGTTGGTCATTGAGAAAGTAATGAGCTGAAATTCATGTTCTCTTCCTTTGTGGTCAAGAACTTTAATTTTTTTACCGTCTGCATAAGTAACAGTTCCGTCCACCGGCGAAAATAGCACTCGGCTTGTATCACGAACGGCAACATCCTCAATGCCAGTGGCCACAAGCGGCGCTTCCGGAATAATGCACGGCGTGGCTTGCTTCTGCATGTTTGAGCCCATGAGCGCTCGGTTAGCATCGTCATGGTTAAGAAAAGGAATCATGGAAGAAGCGATGGAGAAAGCTTGGTTGGTTGCCACGTCAATAAAACCCACCTGACCTTTAGAAACGGTTGTGGGTGTGCCTTTGAATCTAACCTCTACTATGTTGGGAACGATTGAATCATTTTCTACCGGAGTGGCAGCGTGAGCAATGTTAAAATTTTCTTCTTCAAGAGCGTTTAAATATTTGATTTCACCGGTGAGTTTTCCGTCTTTAACAACAGCATAAGGCGTCTCAATCATGCCGAAGTCATTGACCTTGGCATAAGTGGCTAAACGAAGAATCAAGCCGATGTTCGGTCCTTCTGGAGTTTGAATGGGACAAAGCCGGCCATAGTGGGAAGGATGAACATCGCGCACTTCATATCCCGCTCGCGCGCGGTGAAGCCCGCCTGGTCCCAGCGCTGACAAAGTGCGAAGGTGCTCAAGTTCTTCAAGAGAATTGGTTTGTTGCATGAACTGCGAAAGCTGGTTGGTGGTGAAGAATTCTCTGATTCTGGCTTGAAGAGGTTTCGGAGAAATAAATTGGACCGGCAGAGTGACATCAGTATCAATGGTTGACATTCTGTTTTGAACATTCCTCTTAATTTGAGCCATGCCCACTCTGATTTTTTGCTGGAAGAGTTCTCCAACGTAGCGCACGCGACGGGAACCAAGGTGGTCAATATCGTCTGCCATAGCTCCCGGGGTTGAGTTCAACTGGGCCATGTGAGAAATAATAGTCACCAAGTCATCAATAGAAAGAGTGCGCCGATCAAGTTCTTTCGGTGTGGATTTTCCGCCAAAACGATTATTAAAGCGAAACCTCCCTACTCGGGAAAGGTCATAGCGCTCAATATCAAAGATTGATTTTACGAATTCGCGAGCATTGTCGGCCGCGGCCAAATCGCCATCGCGAAGGCGCTTGTGAATTTCTATAGCCGCTTCATCAACATTCGTGGTGTGGTCTTTGGTAAGCGTTTTCTCCACAAAGCGCTTAGCATCAAGCGAGGTGAAAAGCGAGAGAATCTTTTCGTTAGTGGAAATACCAAAAGCGCGCAAAAGAATGGAGACTGGAAATTTGCGCTTGCGATCAATTCTGACATAGACGACATCGTCGTAATCAGTTTCCATCTCTATCCAAGCACCTCGCCCGGGAATAATTTTGGCGCCAAAAGTTTTTTTACCTTTGGGTTCGTGGCTGGTAAAAAAGACACCGAAGGACCTCGCCAGTTGAGGCACAATCACTCTTTCAATGCCAGAAATAATAAAGGTTCCGCGAGGAGTCATGAGCGGAAAATCCGCCATGAAAATTTCTTGCTCCTTTTCTGTTCCAGCAATCATATTTTTAACGCGAACCTTAACTTTGAGAGGAGCTTCATAAGTCAACCTTCGACGCTTAGCCTCATATTCATTAAATTTCGGCTCGGCCAACTCAAATCCGGTGAAATCAAGCTGAAATTTTTTGCTAGAAAAATCTTTAATTGAAGAAAATTCTTCAAAAATTTCTTCAAGCCCGTGTTCAATCAACCACTTGAAAGAATCCACTTGCGAGGAGACAAGGTTGGGAATTTTGGTGAGGGGTTCGCGAAAAGCTCCGAAATACTTCTTTACCCTGAGCGTAGTCGAAGGGTTAGTCCTAGGTTTTGCCGAATGGCTCTTAGATTCGGTAGTATTCATAGGCGATAAAGGCAATAAATCTAGCCTCCGAAATAACATCGGATGCTCAAAAAAGTTATTAAATTAGAAACTGTTGGGCGGTACTTCGCTCTACCGTGACTCAATCAGTTCGAAGTTAAATCGGAGTGTACCATTAAATGGCTTTTTGTGTCAATCCCCATCTTCTCCCCTTGTTATCAACACAATGACCCCTCCCCGAGGCAAGGCCTCGGGGAACTGATTGTTGTGGTGTAATTTGAGACTATTTATTATCACTTTTCCATTTCTCAATTTTGGTGCGATGACCAGAGAGAAGGATTTTGGGCACCTTATATTTTTTTTTCTTGTAGGAAATAATTTCTGGCCGAGTATATGCATCGCCCCCTACTCTTTTTTCTTCCAAAGAATCAAAATTGCCAAGCACCCCTTTTATTTGTCTAGAGATCGCGTCCATAACAATCATCGCCGGCAATTCTCCGCCTGTTAGCACGAAAGGTCCAACAGAAACTTCATCAACTTTTCCGCCCGAGGCGGATCCGCCTCGGGCGGAAAAAACTTTTTTCACTCGCGCATCAATGCCCTCGTACCGCCCACAGATGATGATGACATGTTTATATCTCTTAGCCGTCTTGGCAGCATATTTATTATCAAATTGTTTTCCAGAAGGCGTTAACCAGATGATTTTTGATTTTGATATTTGAGATTTAAACTTTGATTTTGTAAGCGCTTTCTCTATTGCTTTAACAACTGGAAGCGCTTGTATTACCATCCCCGGTCCTCCGCCATACGGAGGTCTATCTATTCTTTTCCACTTGTCGCGAGTGAAATCTCGGGGATTATAAAAACTTACTTTAATTTTCCTATCCTTAATAGCGCGTTTTAAAATAGACTCTCCGAGATAAGAATCAAAGGCGTGAGGAAATAAGGTTATGACATGAAAATGCACTTACTTGATAAGGGGTTATACCAGATCCAGATTTTCCATCGCCTCATCAACTGTTTTTGAGGCATAACTTTCTTTTCGAGGCAGATTTCCCTCTGGTTCGTTGATTTTCAAATTCACTCGGGCATTGTTTTTCATACCCACGACCCGAAGAAGAATTCTAATTGCCTTGGCTGTATTGCCACTTCGGCCGATAATCTTACCCATATCCTCACGATTAACGTCAAGGGTCATAAGCACTCCCATTTCGTCAACGGTTCTTTTAATCTTTACATCATCGGGGTAATCAACAAGCGCTTTCACCACATACTCCAAAAACTGAGTGTCATCAACCATGTTCGGAAAATTTCTAGCTTTTAATCTTTCGTCTCGCTGTTCTGTTGAGCAGACTCTTCTATTGTAGCATTTTTCCCGACGCCATCGTCCGCTTCAGTAGAAGCGTTCTCTTGGGTCGGGACTCCGACTTTGCCTTCGGCGGACGTCGGATCCTCTTTGACCGAAGGAGTCTTTTTCGGCAAAACATTCACTTTTTTTCCTTCAATAATTTTGTGGTTCAAAAGAAGGTTGTGGACAGAACCGGTCGCTAGCGCACCTTGGGAAAGCCAGTATTTTACTCTGTCAGCATTGATTGAATCAGAGGATTTGCGAGGGTCATAGGAGCCAAGAATTTCTTTAAATCTCCCGCTTTTGGTTGAATTCTTGGAATCAGTCAAAACAAGCCGGAATGCCGGCTCATGCTTCCTTCCCACTCTCTGCAATCTGATTTTTAACATGCAAAATACATTAGCACAGATTTTTCTCTGCTTCAATGAATTCATCTAGGTCGCCATTGAGCACTTGTTCAATGTCGCGAACTTCAACATCGGTTCTGTGGTCTTTGACCATTTTGTATGGGTGAAGAACATAAGAGCGGATTTGATTCCCCCATTCTATCTGGGTCGTCTTGGATATATACATGCCTTTCTCTTTCGCCTTCCGTTCTTTTTCAAGAAGAGTATAAAGTTTTGCTTCAAGCATGAGAATGGCTTTTTCTTTGTTTTGAGCTTGGGAACGCTCCGATTCAACATGGACCGCTAAATTTGTGGGCAAGTGTACAACTCTAACCGCCGTCTCTCTTTTATTAACATTCTGCCCGCCAGGCCCGCTTGATTTAGAATATTCCACTTTTAATTCTTCTGGAGGAATTACAACCTCATCTAATTTTTCAAATTTGGGAATTACTTCCACCATTGAAAAAGAAGTGTGTCTCTTTTGCGAAGCGTTGAAAGGAGAAATGCGCACAAGACGATGAACACCTGACTCGTTTTTTAAGGTCCCGTAGGAACCGAAGCCCGCCGAAGCTTTAGCGAAGGCGGGGATATTTATTTCAATAGTGATATTTCTGTACCCACCATGGTCATTTTCGTTTTTATGGATAATGGAATAGTTCCAATTTTTTCGGGCAAAATATTTTATGTACATTTCCAGCAAGATGCGAGAAAAATCCTCCGCATCATCTCCGCCAGCGCCGGAAAAAATCGTCATAACAGCTCCGCCCTTGTCATATTTGCCGACACCTTCAAGTTCGCTTTTGAGTTCTTGCAATTCTCTGATAGTTGCCTGCGCCGTATCTTTGTCCGCCCAAAAATCACTGAAGGCCATTCTTTCCTCTATCGCTTTAATTCTATTTTTAATTTCTTCCGACGAGGTCATAATTGAAACTTCAGTTGTAGTATAATATTATCCCGTAAGACTTTCATTCCCTAGGCCAAGATAGCTCAGTTGGTAGAGCACCCCCATGGTAAGGGGGAGGTCCCGAGTTCGATCCTCGGTCTTGGCTCCCTCGGCCGTAGCCTACGGGCGAGGCCCGCCACCTTAGCTCAGTTGGTAGAGCACGTCTTTCGTAAAGACGGGGTCCCCAGTTCGATCCTGGGAGGTGGCTCAATTCACTCCCTATTCGCTCTCACAAAGACTTTGGCGAGAATATACGATTTAAGAAATCCAAAGATTGATTTTTTCGGCATCACCACCATCATCCAGCGCTGAAACGGTTCAAATTCGCTTCTCCAACGGCTCAAAAATTCGGTAATACCCATGCTGAAACCCTGCCCATAGCCGGGGTCGTTAAAAATAATTTCCCTATCGGTTATACCAACCACAAGTGAATAGTGGCCCTCTTCTTTTCCCCTTGGCTCAATAAAATTAACAATCACCGGTAAATCCTGATTGAGAAATTTTTTGATGTTTTCTATTGAAGCTTTATTTTTGCTGTAAACTGAAAAACCAAGCTTTTTAGCCACTTTTATCATGTCTTTGTTGCGAGTGCCTGTGTCAGGGTTAGGTCTGACAATTTCGTAGAGTTGTTCCGAGGTATAATGCGTGCCGAAAAAGGCGGCCACCATTCTCATGACCGCCGGCCCGCACGTGTAGTCGCTTTTTTGCTCAAAATACGGCACCCAGATTTGCATAAACCGTATTATAACACGCCAGCAGAAAATAATCTACTCCTTTGAGAGACCGTTGGGGAGAACTTTTTTAAAAACCTTTTTTATTTGGAGTTCTTATTCCAGAAGAAAGCCACCAGCCAACCAAAAATGTAACCAATGACGAATGTAACAATGATGAGCACGATGGCCTTGGTGAGACTGAACGGACCGACAGTCATCGGCAAGCTGATCATGTGAACCTTGAGAATGAAGTCCAAAAGAACTTGAGCGATTCCCAAAGCGACCAAGACGCCCCAAATGAGATGCACGAAACCCAAAAAGAAACCGATAGCTAAACCTGTTTTATTTTTGTTGATTACCTGCATATTTGCGCATTAAACGAATAAATTAGAACTGGATATATTATACTGCAAATGAAATTTCGTTTTTCCAGACCAGGTTTTGCATATACGTCATCTGTTCACGGTCGTGAATCAATAACGTATGTCAAGACAGAACTAGAATTCAAACGAGCCGGAGTTATACTCTTTTAATCTCTTTTGGTTAATTTTAGTTTTTTCATTATTTTTTCGCCCTCTTTATATCCAATTTGCCATGCCTTTTTCAATTCTCTCGGCCCGGTTGTCCTGGAGCACACTTTCATGTTTTTAGGAGCGGCAATTAAGTGTATGCGGGAATTATTTTTTATCTTTTCTATGTCAATTTTTAATCTATCTTCTGTTTTTGCAAATAGCTCATAAAATTCTGGTTTATTAAACATCCATTTCATAAATTTCCCTTCAATCATATTCTTCCATCTATAACGAAGTTTTCTTTCTTCAGGGCTGTTTAAAATAACGATTATCTGTCCATTAGGTATAAGTTTTAATAATTTGTCTAATCCAATAATATCTATAATTGCAGCGTCTATGTATTCTTTACCGTCAAAGCAAGAGATTTCATGAATATAAGGAAAGGCGTTCATTGCCGCTTTAAATATTTCGTATAGGTTTCCTTTCTTAACACCCATGTATTCGATCTGGTGGCTATCCAAATTGTATAGTTTTATATAGAGAGGAATTTGTTGAGATATAATTTTTTGAATATCTAGTTTCTTTTCTTTTTTAATAACAGAAATGAGGTGGTCAATGTTATAAGCATCTTTCAACTTTTCTTGAGGGACTCTTTTTATAAATTCATCTTCAAATCTTTGCCAAACCCCAACAAAGAAATTCTTGAAAGAAATAAAATTCTCTTGCAAATTTTCCCAATATATTGAGGAACCTAATTTTGTTTGATGAGAAAGAAGATAGGCACCAGACAAAGCTCCTGCCGACGCTGCATATATTGCGTCAAGATGCGGATAAATATCATTATCCTCAAATGCCGAAGCAACACCCGCCCCAAAAACACCGGTCATTGTTCCCCCAGCAAAATATAAAGTAACCTTATTTCCAGTCATACTAAGATAATATCAGTTTTTTAGGTCAGATTTTGCATATACGCTATCTGTTCACGGTCGTGAATCAATAACGTATGCCTGAAAATTGATACCCTTTTGCCAGGACTCTGGGAGAATAAAGAATGTGGATTAGTTTACCCCGCCTTGGCGGTGGTGGACAACGTTAGAACTATTCTATCCTCGATAAATTTCCAAGCGTATCCCATCAGGGTCGTCAAACCAAACATATTCATTCCCGAATTTCCCAGTCTTTAAATCGCTAGTTTGTATACCTTGTGTCGATAAAAATTCTTTAAAACGCTTCACCTCTTCGACCGAACTCACACCCAAACCGATGTGGTTCATTCCAATACCATCTTTATCATAAATTTTATCAACATTTCCTCGCGGACTAAGTTTAAAGAACATTCTTGTATCTCCCACTTTAAAAACTACTAGATTCTCAGTCTTCATAATTGGGTCGCCAAGAAATTTAGAATAGAAATTTCCAGTTCTATCTATGTCTTTTATTATTATCGATAGATGTTCAATTAATTTTAGTTTCATTTGCGCGGGCTAGTAGATTAAGCTATTTCTTAGCATAATTCTTAATGCTTTTCTACCTGGACTAGTGGACGATGTTAGAACTGCTATTCTACTATCCTCAGTGCCTATGTCTTAAGCGGAA
>ERZ1292632.1955-Hain-H43-01um-R2-1955-length-18398-cov-5_pt1 | contig 18398 bp, 20 predicted proteins | sample MGYA00564407_ERZ1292632 | MGnify/ENA primary metagenome ERZ1292632 (study PRJEB36523, sample SAMEA6512637) | groundwater metagenome | collected 2019-01-08 | study: AquaDiva: Metagenomics assemblies of 32 groundwater samples | reverse complement strand
TTTTCGCGGACGTTTCGATGCAGGCGGAATACAGAAGCGCTTCCTTTCCGCCATTATTTTTCTCGACGACCGCGACCCCGCACCTGCCGTATCCCGGGTCTATCGCAAGGACTTTCATCCGGTCATCATAACAAGATGCCGCAGATTCCGAACCTCGGTTCCGGTGGTACTATATAGGCGTGCGTTTCTTAGACACGAAAGGCGCGCTCTATCTCCGCAATCTCGTTTTTGGCGTGGAGGACGGTATCGTCTCGACGGTAGGACTCCTTTCGGGTATTGCGATCGCCGGCGTTCCACGTCCGACCATTTTTCTTACGGGCATTGTGCTCATTTTCGTCGAGGCGGTTTCGATGGCCGCCGGCAGTTTTCTTTCGGAAGCGTCCGTGGATGAGGTTTCCGGTATGCACGACACCCCGCGTCAGTCGTTGTCCGCAGGGGTCATCATGTTCGCGTCGTATTTTGTGGCGGGTTTTATTCCGCTTCTCCCGTACGTGCTGCTTCTTGACGTCGGGTATGCGCTCCCCGTGTCGATTGCTGCGGCATTCTGCACACTGTTCCTGCTCGGGTATTGGAGTGGTAGGAATTCGCACGCCGCGTGGCGCAAGGCGCTGCGCATGGTACTCGTCGGCGGCACCGCTATTTTAGTCGGCACCTTCGCAGGAAGCATCGTCGCCTGATCACTCGGCGTTCGTGAAAACCTCCTCCACGTCGTCGTGCGAATCTATCTTTTCCAAAATTCCCATTAATTTTTCATTGTCGGATTCCGAGAGCGCGACGGTCGTCTTGGGCATGTATGCCACCCCAGTCCTCTCAAACGCCCACAAGGCGCTTCCGGGGGAGGCAAGTGCGAGTCCCATCTCGGAAAGCAGGTGTTTAATCTCCTGAGCCGTTCTGTTGCGGTTGTCGGTCAAGGCCTCGATGACTATCGCTGCGCCGCCGGGGCCGTATGTTTCGTAGGTGATGGCCTCGAGTGCCGCCGCATCCGCCGCTATGCCCTTGGCGATGGCGCGCTCTATCGTGTCTTTGGGCATGTTGGATTTTTTTGCGGTCTCAATGACGGCGCGCAGCGACGGCGCGTTCACATCGCCGTTTGCTTTTTTGCTCTCCATCGCGATGCGTTTGCCGAGCTTGCCCCACAAATTGCTTTTCGCCGCATCCGCCGCGCCTTTTTGCCGCTTAATTTGAGCCCATTTGTTGTGTCCTGACATGAGGGCATTCTACACCGGACTTTTCCACAGTTCTATCCACCCGAAATCCACTATTTTCGGGGTTTGCACGCGTGCACGCGGATTTTTTGATGTTGTATATTTTCCTTTATCGATGTGCCTAACCGTGCGTCGGTCGTCACCGAGAGGACGGGAGTAATCCCCGACAAACAGGTGATAGTTCCTTGGGTCTGTCGGTGTTCGCATCGAGACATTGCAGGAATCGTTCGGTCAGTGCGGTGGGGTAGTGTGCAAAGTGTGTGGAGATCGTATCAAGACACATGGAGCAGATTACGCGACTCCTTGAATGACCGAAAAAGCAGAGACCCTCCAGCAATGGAGGGTCTCTTGCTTACCGTGCGCTGTGACTTCCATAGTACACGTCATTTCTCGCACAACCTCTCTTATCCCCACATGTTTCCTTTGCAGCACTAACGGTCGGAAGCTGCGCGTCGAACAAGAAATTTTCTGATAAAAGATCGAATTCGTCGGATTTCTTTCCGGTTATTTTCCGGAGGACTTTTAGCGACTTCATTTGCAAATAGGTACAGGTCATCGTTGTCTACGGCGATCCACCATCCGTTTCTATAAAGAAAGTAAAGAAGGGTCATCACAGCAACGCGCTTGTTGCCGTTTTGGAATGGATGGTTCTTTATCATGAGGTAAAAGAGAATCGCTCCCTTGCCCACGTGCCCACGGTATAGACTTTTCACACTAAATTTTTGAAAAGGAGTTTTTAAACAACTTTCCAATCGGTCTGGAAAGCGTGTATTGAAGGCTGGTATCGGTTCGCCCCACTCCATCAGCTCCTGAGCAAGGGCGTGAGCAACGGTTTCGATTTGGCGTACCGATATTTCCACCAGGGTAGACCGAGCCATATATTTTCTCTCGCACTACTCTTCCTTGCCGAGGCGACGAAAAGCCACATTGTATTGTTTTACGGCTTTTTTTACGACACGTTCAATTTCGTTTTTTTGCTCCGCAGAAACAGAGGAGCCAAGAATTGTCTCAAGGTCTGCTCGGGCTATAATGTAATTTCTACCAACCTTTTGTGCGCGAAGTCGCCCTGCAGTAATTTTCTTTAAAATGGCCACACGACTAACCCCCATAATTTTGGCGATCTCTGAAACGGAGAAGTGTGTTTTTTGAGTCATGTCCACAGGTTATCATATGATAACCAATAGCACAAGATTTAATATGAGGTCTATTTTGGCCCTAAATAAGGGGCTTTTGTGCCCTAGGGGCTTCGGCGCCGACGTGTTCGTAGCCTTTCTTGGTGACGGTACGGCCGCGGGGGGTGCGGTCGAGGAGACCGAGCTGCATGAGGTACGGCTCGTTCACTTCCTCGATGGTCGCCTCTTCTTCGGAGAGCGACGCTGCGATGGTTTTGAGTCCCACCGGCCCGCCGCCGAATTTCTCCACGATGATAGAGAGAATATCGCGGTCGGTTTGGTTGAGCCCGCCTTCGTCTATCTCCAAAAGCGCGAGTGCTTTTTTCACCGTCTTCAGATCCAATTTTTCTTCGTTCACCTCCGCAAAATCCCGTGCGCGTTTGAGGAGATAGTTGGCGGTGCGCGGAGTAGCACGGCTGCGGGTCGCGATTTCCTTGAGAGATTCGCCGTCAATTTCTATTTTAAGTATTTTTGCCGAGCGTTTCAGTATCTCTGCTATTTCATCGTCGCTGTAGTACTGCAAACGGAACGTACCGCCGGAAAATCGGGAGCGTAAGGGTGCCGAGAGCATTGAGATGCGCGTGGTGGCGGCAATGAGCGTGAACGGAGGCAGTTCCAGCTGCACGGTGCGTGCGGAGGGGCCTTTGCCGATGACGATGTCGAGCACGCCCGCCTCCATCGCGGGGTACATGACCTCTTCTATAGTACGGTTGAGGCGGTGTATCTCGTCTATGAATAGAACGTCGCCGGCGGAGAGGTTGGTCAAGATGGCGGCAAGGTCGCCCACGCGTTCGATGGCGGGGCCGGAGGTGGAACGCATGTTGGCTCCTATCTCTTTGGTCATCAAATGCGCCAGCGTGGTCTTGCCGAGCCCCGGCGGGCCATAGAGGAGCACGTGTTCGGGCTGATGGTTGCGGCCTTTCGCTGCCGTGAGGAGGATGCGGAGGTTCTCTTTTATGCCGGATTGTCCCACGTATTCCTTCCAATTCTCAGGGCGTAGCGCCTGATCGAGGGAACGGGGGCTTTTTTCTATTGTTGATTGGTCCTTTGTCATAGAGAGTAGGCTCTTGGCGCTCGGTTGGAAGCGGCCTTGAGGACTCAAGTGAGCTATTGACTTTTATATTCTATGTGATATACTCGCGCCCAGTGGATTTCTCATTTCTACTGACCCAGTAGGCGAATCGGCTGATTCGTGACTTGGCAATAAAATCCAACAAGAGAGGCGCGCAGTATCGGGCGATGGTGACTTTTCCGAGGACGCGGCAGTTCTGTCGCTTGCGGCAGCTTGCTTCCGCCATCCTTAGGTCCTAGTCGCAACTTTGCATAAAAGCATCGCCCGATAGTGCTCACCTCCGATCCGCAAGAACCGTCCCGAGCGAATTCGAAGGATCTCCTTCTCAACGATAGCACCGCATTGCCTCCGTGCAATGCGGTTTTGTGGTGTAAAGAACGCTCTAGTTCCCGATAGTTTCCAACATCACTTCATCGCGCAGGTCCACGACGCGACCGAGTTCTTCGAGCGAGGTAACGCCCTGCAGCACCTTCGCCACGCCATCTTGCGCCATCCGGCGGATCTTCTGATGCGTCGCTGCTTTCCAAATGTCGCGCTCGCTTGATGTTTTGTGGACCACCTCTTCGATCTCCTTGTCCATGAGCACGACTTCCACAACGGCAATGCGGCCCTTGTATCCCAAGCCCCCGCATTTCGGACAGCCCTTCGGCACCCACATCGTCTCGCGGTTCGCGGGCAATTCGTCGGCGTGGGGGATGTTGCGCAGGATCGGTTCGATCGTCTTTGCGTCTTCCGGTCCGATGGGTTGCGCCACGCGGCAGTGTGGGCAAAGGCGGCGCACGAGACGTTGCGCCATCGCGACCGTAAGCGCCGCGCCCAAAATGTCCGCATTCACGCCCATGTCGATGAGGCGGGGGAAGGTGCCGGCGGCATCGTTGGTGTGGAGCGTGGAGAAGACCAAGTGGCCGGTGAGAGAAGCGTGCACTGCCGTCGAGGCGACCTCCGCATCACGGATCTCGCCGACCATGATGACATCCGGATCCTGACGCAAGGTGGAGCGCAGACCGAGCGCGAAACTATAATCCTTGGACACCTGCGTTTGCACGATGCCGGGCAGGTGGTATTCGATCGGGTCTTCGATGGTAACGATCTTAATGCCGGGATTATGCACCTGGCGCAAGAATGCGTAGAGCGTCGTCGTTTTACCGGAACCCGTCGGGCCGGTGTTCAATATCATGCCGTTAGGCTTCGTGATCTCGCGCGCGAATATTTCCATCAAGTATTTGTCAAAGCCAAGCTCCTCCATCGGGAGCGCGATCGTGGTCGGATCGAGTACGCGCATCACGATCGTCTCGGCATAGGCGCCGGGGAGGATGGAGGTACGTATCTCGATCTCTTTTTGATTGACGACGATGGAGAAGCGGCCATCCTGCGCCGCACTTTTTATGTTCAACTTGAGGCCGGAGAGTAGCTTGATGCGCGAGGAAATGAGCGTGTACGTCGGCGCGTCGAACGTCGTGGCTTCTATGAGCACGCCATCAAGGCGGTAGCGCATGCGCACGGCCTCCTCCTCCGGTTCCAGATGGATGTCGGATGCGCCCAGAGAAAGCGCGCCGCCCATGATGATCTCGAGCACGCGCGAGATGCGGTGCGTGTCCTTGGATCCGGAATGCGATTGTATCTCAAGCTGCACGTCCTCGAGCGTTTTCAGCTTTTGAAGCATCTGCTGGATGGTTTCGTTGGAAAGCGTGAGAATGCCGGCCTCTGTTTCGGTGGCGTACGAGAGGTCATGGTAACGGTCCCACGCGTGCTCAAGTGATGCCTTGGACACCATGAAGCGTCGTACCGCATAGCCCAGCCGCTCAAGATCCGCCACCACCTGCAGCGCATCCTGCCGTTCGGGCGCGCGCATGGCGACGAAAAGTTGTTTGTTGACCTTGCGGAACGCCGCGATCTCGGCGGCGCGCGCGCGCTTTTCATCGATGAGTCGTAGCGAGTCGGTGTCGATGGATTTTGAGGTGAGGTCCACGTACTCGATGCCGTACTTGCTTGAGAGCATTTCCGCGAGCTGCTCCTCCTCGCGGCTACGGAGCTCCGAGAGCCGCTCCTCCTGCTTCTTTTCGTTGAACTGTGTGGCCATTGCCCCCCATTGTAGCGCATTAAAAATGGGGGGCGGGGGCCGGAGCACCCTCTCCGCTCTCGCCTCGTTTCGGTGCCGCAAGCGGAGTCAAACCCGCGCGTGTACAATGTCGGCATGGACCACGGACCGGAGGAATTTGCATCGGAGGCACGACGTTTTGCCAGGGCACTTACTCCACATCCGGAGCATGCGACTGTCGTGGTTTTATCCGGTGAGCTCGGCGCGGGCAAGACGACGTTCGTGCAGGAAATGGCAACGGCTCTCGGTGTTGCGGAGACGGTAACAAGCCCGACATTCGTGCTCGAAAAGATCTATCAACTCAAGGGACAAAAGTTTCCGCACCTCATCCACATCGATGCGTATCGCCTGAAAGGTGCGCACGAACTTGAGGCATTGGGGTGGAAAGAGCTTCTGCAAAATGTCGGCAACCTCATTGTTCTCGAATGGCCGGAGCGGGTTGCGGATCGCGTGCCTGAAGACGCGATACGGATTACACTGACGGGCTCAGGGGATACACGGAAAATCTCGTATGGCTCAAAAGAAACCTAACACCTCAGAAAGACCAAAGCGGCTCTTGCTGCTGGACTCGCACGCGATCCTCCATCGCGCGTATCACGCATTGCCCGATCTTTCTTCCTCCGATGGCGCGCCGACGGGTGCCCTGTACGGGCTCATGACGATGCTGCTCAAATCCATTGCCGATCTAAAGCCCGATTACATCGTCGCGGCGCGTGATCGCGCGGAAAAGACGCATCGGCACGAGCTATTTGAGGATTACAAGGGGACACGCGCAAAGACGGAGGATGCATTAGTGGAGCAGCTGAAGCGGGCGAACAGCGTATTCGACGCGTTCGGTATTCCGGTACTCGATGCAGTGGGTTTTGAGGCAGATGACGTCGTGGGGACGATAGCCACCCAAGTCGCGAGAAGAGAAGATCTGGAAACCATCATTCTTACGGGCGACATGGACATGCTCCAGCTCATCGTCAACGGGCGCGTGACCGTCTATCGGCTCCTCACGGGGATCTCGAACATGAAATTCTACGATGAGGATGCGGTCAAGGAGCGATACGGATTCGGGCCGGAACACATCACCGACTACAAAGGCATGTGCGGCGACCAGTCCGACAATATAAAAGGTATCAAGGGTATCGGAGAAAAGACGGCGACCGAGCTCATTCAAGCGTTCGGTTCCATCGAGCAGATATACAAAACGCTGAACAAGCATCCGGAGGAGTTCGCGAAAAAGGGTATCAAGCCGCGCACGGTGAAGCTTTTGGAGGAGGGTAGAGATGCGGCGCTTTTCTCGAAGCAACTCGCGACCATCCGCCGCGATGTCCCCGTCACGTTCGAGCTGCCGGATCATCCGTGGCGCATGAGCGATCATGCGGAGGGGATCGTAGCGCTCTGCGACACGCTCGAATTTCGCTCGCTCAAAGAGCGTGTTCGTTCTGCGGAGAATAATGCGTCTGAGAAGACTCAGGTGGTGCAACTCGCGGGAGAACGGCCCGCGGTGGACGAAACGGCGCTGCGCGAGACCGCGCTTGCGCTGTGGCTTTTGCATTCAGACACCACGAACCCGACACTGGGGGATATCTTGGAAGAGGCACACACAGAGGATTTCGAGAAAGCGCGCACAGTGATATTCAAAGATCTGCGCTCGACGGGCCGCCTGCGCGAGGTATTCGAGAAAATAGAGCGGCCACTCATCCCGATAGTGCAGAGAATGAATGCCTCGGGCGTGTACGTCGATGCGCCGCACCTCAAGGATCTGGCCAGGGAGTATGGCAAAGAGCTCGGCGTGCTTGCGGGGAAGATCTATCGGCACGCAGGGCACGAGTTCAATATCAACTCACCGAAACAGCTCGGCGTTATTTTGTACGACGAGCTCAAGATAAATCCGGTGCGCCAGAAAAAGACGGCGGGCGGCGCGCGCACGACGAAGGAAAGCGAGCTCGAAAAACTCTCCGACCTGCATCCCATCATCGCCGACATCCTTGCATACCGTGAACTCCAGAAACTCCTCTCCACCTACATCGAGAAGATGCCCGCGCTTCTCGGGAGCGACAGTCGTTTACGTGCTGAATTTTTGCAGGCAGGCACGACAACGGGTCGTATGTCCTCCCAAAACCCGAACTTGCAGAATATTCCCATCAAATCGGATCTGGGGCGCCGGATCCGCTCGGCGTTCGCGGCGCCTGAAGGGCGGGTTTTGGTCGCGCTCGATTACTCGCAGATAGAGCTGCGCATCGCGGCGGGTCTCTCGGGCGACAAAAAACTCGTCGACGTGTTCAAGAAGGGGGGAGATGTGCACTCTGCAGTCGCGGCAGAGGTGTTTGGTGTGCCGGCTGAGATGGTGGATTACGAAATGCGCCGACGCGCGAAGGTCATCAATTTCGGCATTCTCTACGGTATGGGCGTGAACGCGCTCCGTGCCAATCTTGGTGAGACAGTTTCACGCGATGAAGCCGCGAAATTCCTCTCAGAATATTTCAAGAATTTTTCAGGGCTTGCACGCTACATTGAGCACACAAAATCCGAAGCCACACGGCTCGGGTATACGGAAACGCTCTTCGGGCGGCGGAGATATTTTCCCGCACTCAAGTCGTCGATCCCCGGACTCAAGGCGCAGGCGGAGCGTATGGCCATGAATGCGCCGATGCAGGGCACGCAGGCGGACATCATCAAACTCGCGATGATAGAGGTCGATACACAGATCGAGAAGAATGGATGGCGCGGTCGCGTCGAGCTCGTGCTGCAAGTGCACGACGAGCTCGTGTATGAGGTCGACGAGAAAATCGCCGAAGAGGCGGCGCATGTGATACGCAAGGTGATGGAGTCAGTGGTGCCGCGCGAGAAACTCTCGCATGTTCCGATCCTTGCGGAGGCGGTAGTGGGGAAGAATTGGGGGGCCCTCACGAGAATATCACGTTGATATGCTGTACTTTTTTTCAGGTACTGATAGAGAGAAGGCGCGCGCGGCGCTGAATGCGGCGCTGGAAAAGGCGGCAAAAAAGGTGTCGAGGATTGCGCGTGTCACCGATGCGAATACGCGCGCTGATCTGCAATCGGTGCTTCAGGGTGGGGGAATGTTCGGGGAGACGCGCACGATCGTGTTTGACGGCACACTGGCGAATGAAGAAATGCGCGATCTCGTGACCAATTCGCTCCCCGCTCTCAAAGAATCTCGGGAGACTTTCTTCATTCTCGAAGAGAGGCCTGATGCGGATACAAGGAAACGGATAGAAAAGTATGCGGAAAGATCGGAACGATTTGATACTGCGGGAAAAAGGCGGGACGGGAGCGTATTTGCGATGGCGAACGCACTCGCGAAACGCGACAAGCGCGCACTCTGGTTGAATTATCAAGGGGAACTCGCCAAAGGCACGGCACCCGAGGCTATTCATGGGGTGCTTTTTTGGGGCGCCAAGGATATGCTGCTGAGATCTCGCGTGGGGGGATCGAGTGAACGCGCACAAAAACTGGTCGCGGCGCTTGCTGAACTGCCGCACGAGTCCCGTCGTCGTGGAGAGGAGCTCGAATATGCACTTGAGCGATTTGTTCTCTCAGGGCTGTGATAGAATTGTCGGCATGGAGAGGCGGCATTCCGCGCAGGTTTTCGTCTTTTGTTTTCCTGCCCTCATACTCAGCTTATTCGTGGTGACATTTTTCCCGCGTGCCTTGTTTGCTCTGGACATGCAAGCAGATTCACAATGCATCCCGGTCATTCAACAATGCGGATGCGGCCAAATAATGGGTCCGAAGGGGTGTACGGGGGGCGCGAACAAGTTCATGTGTCCTTGCGTAGACATGACGAGTGGCTTTGCCACGAAGGGGATATGCGTGTCTAACTTTACGTGCAAAGCTACATCTGCGGCCGATGGCAAACTAGATCCCGGCATGGCACAGCTCGGAAAAATTCTCAGCGATCTCATGCAAAAGCTCATGCAGGGCGGGCAAGGTGGAGCGGGCGACAGCCCACCGCCACCAATTACGGGGACGCAAGGTTGCACGCAGTATTTCCAGACGTCCGATATCTCGCAGGTCTCGAATCCGTGCGCGCAGTATGTACCGGCCGTTTCCGAGGGCATCACTACTACAGACTCAAATGGTTGCGATCCCTTGAGCGCGGTACTCGGCATGTGTGGAGGGGAAAATGCCAACACGAACGCAAACATCAATACGGGCAGTTCTACGGGCACGAGTGTAAGGCCCGCCGCTACGACGACTCCGCGTATCATTTTTCAACCCACAGGTGTCGGCGGCATAGGAGTACCGGGTGGTTTCCGCGGCGATATTCTCACTCGCGACAGGGGGGCGACCGCCATTGCCGGAGCACGCGATGAAAAGAGTAATGTCGAGGTCGCGGGGTTCTATGGCTCCGATACCTTCGGCGGGCAATCGGCTGGTCTCATGGCGCGGTGGTGTCGGGAGCGGCCGTGGGCGAGCAATTTTCTCGGAAAGATCGTTGACCCCGGGGTTTTCGATGTGTTGTGCAAAGCGCGCGGCTATCAAGTCGGCGAACCGCCGCCTCCTTCGCAGGGGACAGTGGTCAGAGTGAATAAGGCGCCTGTCGCAACATCGACACCCAAGGCTGCAACATCAACACCGACCGTTAAGCCAAAAGTAGACATCTGGGCGGTCCCGGCCTCGGTGCCACTCGGCGCTCGCACATCGATTTTCTGGAGCGCGCAGGGTGTCGTGAGTTGCGTGGAAACATCGACCGATGGCAGCTTCAATCAGAGATCTCTTTCAGGGGGTGCCGCGACGGTGCCGATTACGATGGCAACCACCTTTACTATCGAGTGCGATGTCTCTGACGGTACAAAAATACGCGGGTCGGCGACCGTCAATCTAAAGATCTGATGCGATGAACGCGTTTTTTGATGAGGTGCAAAAGCACTTGAGCGGTTTGAAGAAGCCCTGAAACTCGCCGTCTAAGCGCTCCGGTGCTATATTTTCGGTACCCGCCCATGTGTTCATATGGACGGGGCAGTCGGAGAATATGAAAGTGAACTTTCATATTGCTCCTCTTTGCCGCCCATAGCTCAGTTGGTAGAGCGGCTCCCTTTTAAGGAGAAGGTCCCAGGTTCGAATCCTGGTGGGCGGACACGATAGGACTGGACTCGTATAACGAGTCGAAATGTCCTTGTTTACTTGCCTTTTTCGTATGTTCTAACGGTTCGTGGAGGATAGCCACCTCTGCGGCTAGCTTTTTCATTGGTAGAAGCATATTCGCCCCATCGAATATGACTTTTCTGTCTTTCAGGGTCAGGTTCGAACCGAGCGCGAGAAAGATGCCTCTACGTTCAACGGGTGTGCCGTTCTTGAATTTGTTGCGCGCATTGGTCACGAACGACAACGCGAATTCCATATTGTCAGCCCATGTGTTGAACCTGCCGTCTGTATCTGCAAGCGACTCGCTGAGACGCTCCTTTTCTTCCATGGCGGCTACTTTCTTCTCGCGTAGCTCGTCCTCGGTGATCTCGTTATTGGCTCGCATATCTATAAGGCGCTCGATTTTGAGAATCGTGGAGTTGTAAGCTCGCTGCTGTGCTTCAATCGCCGCACCGCGAGATCCACGATCCTTTTCGATCTCTTTTCGGATCCACTTCATGCCCCAAAGGTGGAATGACTCTGGGATCTCCAAGGACGCGAGCTCGGCATCAATCTGAGATTCAAGGACTTTTTCCTCTACCGCACCCTGCGAGCAAGGGATCTTGCTCCGCTTAGTGCAGTGATAGTAGACATAGCGGTGAGTGTTTCCATTCTTTTGGGCCTTCTTCTTTTCCTCGGCAGTAATCGACATGGCACATTCGCCGCATTTCATCATGCCGGTAAATGCGAATACGTGGGTTTGCGGGCGCGGCCTGCCTTTTCTACCGAGAAGAATCTGCACCCTGTCATACTCTGCTTCTGTAATCATCGCTTCATGCAACCCTTGATACCAAGTCCCGCTGTTTCTCGGAAACTCGTATTTACCATAATAGAACGGGTTCGTAAAAAGATAATAGATATTGCTTCGCGACATCTTTCGTCCCTTGCGAGAACGCAGACCCCATTGCTCCGTTGCGATTTCTAGAAGCGAGGATGGATTGTGAACACCTCTCAACATTTCGTCCCACAGCTTGCGAACGATCTCGAAACGCTCGGCATCCTTATATATCGTGTTGCTTCCCTTGGCGTTCGTCTTGGTATTGAGATAGCCAATCGGCGGCTGTACCGGATACCAACCCATCTCTGCTTTCTTCTTGAGGCCTCTTGTGACGTTGACCGCGAGATCGCGCGAGTATTGATTGGCCATACCGAACTCGACACTCATCAGCAGCACGTTGTCTTGGGGGTAGTAGCTGCGCTCATATGATCGGATGTGTCGAATCGCGCTCATCTGTAGCATGTTGATTACTCGTCCGCCGTCCACCATATTTCGCGCGAGGCGGTCAAGTTTCCAACACAAAATTCCGTCTGCCTCGCCTCTCTCCATCTGGTCGAGCATATCCTTGAAGACAGGTCGTCCGAGTGCTTTTGCAGACTTTGATTCTTCGAAGACGCGGACGATGCGCAGATTTTCTAGCCGTGCGATTTTCTCAAGTTCACTTACTTGAGATTCGATGGAAAGCACCTGGCGGTCTTCCGACTCAGTAGATTTCCGGGCATAGAGAAAATACCTGGGCGACTTACTACTTTTCATGTTCATCATAGTGCCGTGGTTGATTGGTCTTGTAAGCGGGTGCCTGTTGCTTGCCGCGCCCTATAGGGCATAACGAGCAACAGGCATTATTCTGCTGGTGGATCTCCCAGCCAGTTTTCGTCGGGTAAGAGATGGTAGAGGTTTTGATTCGGCGCGCCTCCCGTACTCTTGATTGTTAGCCCCTTCGACACCGCTTCTTTCCGTGTTTTAATTTAGGCATAGCCCTGGCTCACTAGGTCTCTAAGCGCAGACCTGACGGTTGAGGTACCTCCGACTCCAAGAGAGACCAGGTCTTCAACAGAAAGCCACGTATCTTCTGCGCCGAGCGCATCAGTAACTCTTTCGGTCACTTTGCTTTCTTCGCGTTCCTCGTCCTTGTGGGGGCGATAGATAAACCCCCAAGGTGATGAACTCACAAGCAGTTCAAATGGATTGATTTTCTCATCAGCTTTCAGCTTTTGCTGTCGAGCGACTATAAACGTCTCTCCCTTTTCACTTTGAGCGTAGAGCGACAGGTGACCGTGCACAGCCGCATTGATCGCGCTGCTCCCTCTAGTTTCCTCGCCATCGTTTTTATTCCCACCAAATGGAGGCTTTTTTCTGTTGTGATGCGTGAAGATTACAGTGAGACCTTTTTGCGTGAATTTCTTCAACTGGTCGATTACCGACTGCATTTCCTGCGAGCTGTTTTCCTCCTTGTCGTGTACGCTCCGCAAAGAATCGAAAATAATCATCGTGATGCCTTTTGATTCGGCTTCAGCAAGCAGTTTGGTCACGTATGCGTCCGTCAGCTTTATTCCTTCGAGTACATGAAAGAAGATGGGCAAACCAACGAACTCATCAGCAAGCATCTTCATTCTGTTTTGGATGAGACGCTCGCTATCCTCCTCGTTCACGACCATCACCAATTGCTTCGTTGTCTCGAATGTCCCCCAAAGCATCGATCCCTTCGCCGTCGCGAGCGCGATTTCCAAGATCACCCAGCTTTTGTAGTGATTCGGAGGGGCGCTAATCATATTGATCGTGCCTGACTCGAACAGTTTTTCGACAGCCCACTGTGCCGCGGGAAACTCCCGCGTCATGAGCTCATCGAGAGAAAATGCCGGCCGGAATGCTCTCCCTTCCTGAGGTTCGGTGTGAGGTATTCGGGGATTTGCTCGCACCCGGCCCCACGCTGACTCGAATTGTTTGTCCGCTTCTCCGCCCGCCGCGTGGAAGTTATCTCCGATCTCGAAGTTCTTATCGATGACAGCGCGATACATCGTGTGGGCAATGTCCCGCGAGCCAAGGTCGCCAAACTGGTTGCATATTTTCAGGGCGAGACGGAAAGACTTCAAATGTCTTTCCCCCTGCTTCGCATACAGAACTTCTTCCATTGGAAGAAAAGTCTTTTTGTGTCCGATGATATCATGCTGCGGAAGCAGTCCTGCGAAGTCTGATTCGCTGTACCTATTGTCAGTCACGTTGCCGAGCTTCATTTCTTTTCCTGAGCCGTCCTTCCAGTACTTTCCAAAAGGGATGCGGAGAATCCGAGCGATGTCTCGCGCCGCCTTGTCGCCGTCGAAAGCTTGAGTGAGAGCGTCTTGAATACGCTCGTACTCGCGCTTCTGGTCGTCCGTCGGGTTTATGATTGGCTCTTTCAGAATCCAGTACCCGTGAACCCCGCGCCCCGTCTCGACCATAGCGGTGAAAGGGATGCCTTTTTCTGCTGCCAACAACGCTGCCTCGTTCTTAATATCGCGCACGGGTTTATCTGGGTTATCGATTTCAACAAAGTGTGCATTGAGCGAGGTAACGAACTCGATTTTTCGGTGGCGATTTCGAGGGAAATTCGCGAATCCGTTCACCGTGAAATACGCGCCCCATCGGCCATAGTTATTCAACTCAATCACATCTCGCAGTTCACTCTTGTGACGGGGAGGGTGTTCCTTTTTCTCATCAAGACTAACGAACACAGGGTCACGAAACATCTTCAGGAATTCTTCTTGCGTCATGATTATTTTTCGCCGATGCACACGGCACGATAAAGATTGATAAGTGCCTGCGCGCGAGCAGCGGCTTCTTCAAAAGAAAGTTCCACGCCGTACCGTTCTTGGTACAGCTTTCTGAACTCCTCGATTGCATCTCGCGGAAGCATGTCCGCGATAATATCGACCAGGGCGTTGACTCAATTTCGGGTCAACTAGTAATTGCGGCAGAGTGCCTTATTTCTCCATGAGATTAGTCGGTCTTTTGTGCCGTACTTTTTTTGCACTCGTTCGTTTAGGTTGTACATGGCATCTCGTACAGGGGGCATATGTTTCTTGACGTCTAGACGTCGCGTATCGAGCCCGGTCATGTACGCCGCGACGTTCTCCCAGGAGATCGCCGCCCCAACAGGTTCGCGAAAAATGACTTCGCAAAGATCAGCTTCATTCTTGTGCGGCGGGAGCGGACAAGGGGTACCGTTTACGAGCAGAGAAGATGTCCTCGCGTCAAAAGATATTTCGCAATCTACAAGGCGTACCTTTTCTATGGGAATGTTCAGGCTCTCTCGAATCTTTTTTGCGAGGGTTTTGAAGTCCAACGAGACCTCAAGTCTAGCGAGTGTGTGATATTTTACGTCTAATTCTGGCGGCTCAATCGGGCGCTCCTTGTTCCTGTAGTGGAGCACCCAGAACTTCTTTATCGTGACGGGGTGGTTCGCAGCCAGGGAGCGAAGCGCATCGCCCAGCTCTTCTAGCCGAATATGGTTCTGTTGCAGGTCGTTGAGAGTGATTGCAATATCTTGAAAGCCCGAAGGGTTTTTTACGCCAAAAGTGAACCTGTATTCCAAGACATCTAGAATCTTTTCCATAAGGATAGCGGGGGCATCCATGAGGTCGTCATGATACGCGCTTATGCCCTTCGGCTCAATGTTTGCGGGACCGTGCTAGTTTCTGGGCTCCCACGGCCTCCCCGGAAGCTAGTTTTGGCCTAGTTTAGCTGGTTTATCACAGAGTCCATCCGGAGAGCCTCCGGGGCTGCCGTGGTGAGCCACGGGACGTTCCGGGCTTGATAGAACAAGCAATATCAGGTTCTTTAGGTTAAAAACCTAAGCATTTTTGATTAACTTGATATTTAATCAATCTTTTTGGAGCCTGATATAACAGCTCATTATCAGTTCCCGTTGATAGAACAGCGCGATATCAGCAGCCATTCCTATATCTCCCAGAAAGGGCTAATATGGCTGGACACACCCAATATGGGAGCGACAGCTCCAAAGACCTAAACTTCGGCGACGAGGCATGGTCTAAAAGTCGGATAAGGCGCAGAGAACCCGTCATGTGGTTGCCTTATCCGCCGTATCGGGAAACCGGTGCGTTCGCGCAAGCGAAGACCCGTGGCGGGCTTTGTGCTTTCGAGAAGCATGGGCTCGCTAGGTTTATCCGTTAGAAATCTAGCAGTCCGGTATGACATTCATCGGTGCATTTTTGGCCGCGTTGGTATTGATATATATTTTGAGCGTCTTCACGTGGCGAGGATTACTTTTGGCCGGATTCTGTGCCCTAATTTTTATGGCTTTGGGTATCGGCCCCGGTATCTTCGTCTTGGCATTACTAGCCGCACTCGCCTTCGTCTGCTACGCCGTCGTGTACTTCATCAAATGGCTTTTTGCTGAAAAGCCTGTCGAGCGAACACAGGAAGAGAAAGATAAGATGGCCGAAGTGATGGCCGGTCTAGAGCTCGAACATGGAATTGGAAGAGATTCTAGGGAGTACTCTCGACCAGAAGACGAATAAAAAGGCTCGCGCAACAACGAGGGGAAGCCGTTGATATTTCATGAAAACAGGAATACTCTGCCCCTATGGCAGAGAATCCCGCAGGCTTTACTTTCAGTCTCTCCCTGAGTGTCCTTAATCACTTGGGTCGGAATCTATATCGTAGCTTCACCACAGTTCTCGGCGAAGCCATTTCAAACTCTTGGGATGCTGACGCAAAGGATGTTTGGGTATACATCGACAAAAAGCAGAACAATCTAATCGTCAAAGACAACGGCGTAGGGATGGATGCACTCGATTTTCAAAACAAGTTCCTCAAGATCGGCTACTCCAAGCGCAAAGATGGCAAAGCCGTATCGGCAAAGAAAAGGCCGTTCATCGGACGCAAAGGAATCGGGAAACTCGCACTACTTTCTTGTGCCGCTCGCATAACGGTAATTTCAAAAGTAAAAGGTGGTGATTATGTCGGTGGCGTGATCGACAATACGGGCCTCGACAAGGCAATCACGGACGACATGTCTCCTCAGGAATATTCTCTCGAAGGGGCGGACATGGCGGCACTGAAGAAGTACACCGACGACCATAAGCACGGAACAATCATTCGATTCGAAGGCATACACGAGGGCATCAAACCGCACTTTGGATTTTTGAATAAGGTCGTCGCGCTCTATTTCCGATTTTCGCTCATAGACGGCTCTTTCAAGATCCACATAAACGACGAAACAATCACCCACAGACATCTCGAAGAACTGGCGAAGAAGACGCAGTTCGTATGGCACACGCAAGGACTCAAAGACCCATTTCTCAGCAGAGGACTCAAGAACGCGAAAGAAAAGAGAACCATAACGCTTGGGAAGGGAGTGCGCGGCTTCATCGCGTCCGTTGAGACGCCTAAAGACCTGAGCATCTACTCCACCGGAGAACGAGTGAGCATTGACTTGTTCGTAAACGGCAGATTACGGGAAACCGACATCGTAAAACACCTCTCTATTGCGAAAGTCGCGGAGAATTATCTATACGGTCAGATACACATCGACGACCTCGATGGGTCTGTCGATCGCTTTACTACAAGTCGCGAAGGAATTATTGCTGACGATCAGAAATATGAGGCGCATCTGAAGACCTTCAGAAAAGCTCTCGATAAAATCATTCGCGAATGGGACGTTCTTCGTCGCAAATACAGACTCGACGGGAATCCCGAAGACCCCATCTTATCGAAAAGGGAACGGAAATCAGGTGAGCTCTATAACGTGGTCGCCGGTGAATACAACCCGCCAAAGAAAGGGAGGAAGCCTAATCTGGTTGACGGCTGGGTCAACGACCTGGCGGAGGACGCACGTTTCAATTTCGGTTCGTATGCTGAATGCTTTATGTCGGAGAACCTGATCAGGAAGCTTGCGCAGAAAAAGAAAATCTCGCTGTCGAAAGAAGCGAAAGAAGAAGTCGCCAAGTGGAAGAAAGTTGAGAAAGAAATGAAGGGCAAAGGCAATCTCAGTATCGGTATAAGACAAGCGAGTTCCGATCTGGGATACTTGTCGATGAGCCACCTCGCGAATCTTGTCGACAAGAAAGATCCCGCAAAAGAAGCGTGTCTGGCTCGTGACGCGAACGAATACCGCCCGATTAGAGACGCTCTTGCGCACACGGCACTTTTGACCGACGTTGCAAAGAAGAAGCTCACGAGCGTATTCGAGAATGTCAGGGGGCGTGTTCAGACTCTGATTGCGGGCAAATAACGACTATGCGTAAATACAACAGCAAGGACGCCTATAATTTCTACAAGAAGTTTATTTACAACGAGGAGAAACAGTCTCTCTTTAAGCAGCACAACTTGCCGATAGCTGGCAGCATCCCATCAATCGACTGGGAGCTTTTCGGTGCCATCCTCACGGGAGATGACCATAAAACCAGGTACGGCTCGGACTTGGAACACCACGAGATCAAGTCATCGGTGGGAGTATCGAGTTTTGAGTATCAATATCACTTGCACGGCGGTATTCAAAAGTTGGCCGACGACATGAAAGTAGACCACATATTTATTTCCTACAGTCCCGACTACAAGAATATTGAGGTTCGGATGATTGAAGGCGCCGCCCTAAAAGAGAAGTTTGAAAGCTGGCTTCCAGGATTGAAGGCCAATTACGAAGGGGCGAACCGCAAACAAAGATACCGCCGTAGCATTGCCTACGGGATAGTGAAAAGAATCGGAAAAACTATAATGAAAGTTGAGGGCGGCGAGCTGACGGGACTTCTAGAGTAGGTTGTAGGAACGGGTTCAGATAGTGCTTTCCTATCCATTCTAGAGCAGGGACACACACGGCGTCGCCAAAACCAAATAGGACCTGGTTCAGTGAGAGCGTCGAATCAATTTTGAAGTCGCCAGCGCCCATTAGACGCGCTGCCTCCTTTTCATTTATGAGCCGCGCATCGAATCGATT
>ERZ1292632.1954-Hain-H43-01um-R2-1954-length-18400-cov-7_pt1 | contig 18400 bp, 19 predicted proteins | sample MGYA00564407_ERZ1292632 | MGnify/ENA primary metagenome ERZ1292632 (study PRJEB36523, sample SAMEA6512637) | groundwater metagenome | collected 2019-01-08 | study: AquaDiva: Metagenomics assemblies of 32 groundwater samples | reverse complement strand
TTACGTTAAAAATTCTGAAAATTGTTTGGTTAGTTAAAGTTCCGTCAGTGCAATTAACACCCCAAGTATAATCAAATCCACGACTTAAATTCACAATAGTTGAACTATTAGCACCTGAACTCACACCAGTCAAGCTTACATTTATTGAATTATTAATTAACAAATCACAATTCAAGCTCGTATTAGCATCATCTGTTACGTTCCACGAAAAGTTAAAAGGACGGTTTTGATACAAAAACTGCGTAGCATTTAGCGGAAGTATTAAGTCAATATGAGGTTCAATATTTGTTATTGCTGCAGTAGTGTTCAATACTCCTGTTCCGTTAAGTCCTTGACTATCTATTGGTGTTGCAAAAACACTCCAGTTATCACCAGTAAAAACTTCGTTTGAAACAATCCGGTCATATCTTGGTGCTGAATTATTATAAATCGCAAATATTTCTGTTGCTGATAAACTTTTGTTATAAATTTGGACTTCATCTATTTGTCCTTGAAAAAACAAGTCTCTCCCCCCACTTGATGTGTATATTCTAGCGCCTATTGTTACATTTTGATTGTTATCCATACTTCCTGTTTTTGCAGCAGTATTAATGAGAGTTCCATTTATGTATATAGACATTATAGAACCATCATAAGTTCCAGCAAAATAAGTCCATTTATTTACAGTTAATAAACCACTTGCGCTAATGTCTGTATAAGAAGTACCGCCACCAGTAGTTATACGCAAATTGATATCAGCATTATTTAAATATAATAAATAAGACTCGGATTGAGCTAATGTATATGCTTTACCTACAACAGCCTTAGTTCCTGTGTTTACGGATGGATTTATCCATCCAGATACAGTTACAAAACTTTGGACATTTAAACTAGGTGCGTTTCCTAAATTTATAAAATCATTTGTTCCATCAAAATTGTACGAGTTCCCAATTATCCCAGAATTGTTTCTTGAAGGTTTTTGAGATTGAACCCCGTTACCAAGAACACCAATATTGTTGTATGTTGAAAAATCAAAAGTCAAATTGCTTAAACCATTATCAAAAGGGCCAGTCATAGGCATGTTCAAAACAGCAATACTACTTCCATTCACTCGCCAATCATAATTAACTGTCGTGTTATCACCATCAGGATCACTAACTCCAACAGGTGTTGCTGTAATATTACCATCACTTATCGTGTTTGTTGTAACATTATTTATTGTTGGCGGATTATCACTCGTGTTCCAAAAAGGGTCTTCAGTCATTCCAAAAGCATTAATGTTAAACTTCACAAAATCCTGAGGCTTAGGACTACCAAAGAATAACAAGCTTAAATTATTATTTTTCTGAATAGTTGGAATATTAGTATTGTTTATCAAACTCCACACTCCTGCATTGTCATAAAATATTGTTGTATCAAACAAGCTTTTGTATGACTGAAGTGTTAAGTTAAGATTTTTTTTAGACAACAAAACAGTAATGTTAAAAGGATTAATTATTGTTCTTTTATGCGCGCAATACTTAAACATTCTTCCATTTTTTTCCTCTTCCATTCCAACTCTAAAAGTGTCATTCACAAAAACATTCCATGAATTAACAAAAACACAATTCATTAAATCACTGCAAGAATAATTATTGTACAAAAAAGAATAAGGTTGAGGAAAATCTTTACCAGAACACTGAATGCTTGAAGGAGTTACTATCCGAATAACATCACTTAATGTATATCCCTTCATTAAAGGATCTAAAACACCAATGTTGCTTTTTAAAGTCCATTTAACATTATCTGTCGGACTATTTTTTGACACTGTTAAATTCCAGTAAGTTTTTCCTTTCGCTTTTATTGTTGTTCCTTTACTCCAATTAATCAAACGCCAACTATTATAATATTTCTCGCGCAATTCATAACTTTTAATGATAGGACTAAACAATAATTGCACATTTTTACTTTTAATCAAGTAAGAAATATTAGTCGGATTTTTGAAAGTAATTAAGACATTACAAGGATTCAATTCATTACCCATGCATTTAATATCAGGAGCAGTAATACTAATCCCGCTTAATTGAAGCCAAACAAATAAAGCAATAACTGAAGTAATACTTAATCCAGCTCCAAACCATACTGTTTTTTTCATATTAAAGTCACTTGTCCATTCTGAACAGTCACGTTAGTAGAATAAGTTCCCCCGCTAAATTCAGCATTATCAATAGGAAACACACTACCTAACTTGCTCATTCCAAGAACAAAACTATCATTTAAACTTCTCGTTTTAACAAACCAACTTTTAACAAAAGCCAAACCACTAACTTCACTTTGCACAAGTTTTGTATAAACATCACTAGTATCAACTTCCTGAGCCTGCAATTGTTTCAAATCCAAAACTTGTTTTTTCAATAAATCAATCATGTCAGTCACTCGTTGATTAACTCTAACCTGCAAAACTTTATTACTTAACAAACTACGCGTGTTAATCTTGTAGTCAACACTAATAATTTGGTATTCAACACTATCAATATTTTGGTTAGGCAAGTTAACAATCAAAGTCTGCCCCACCGTAAGTTTAGCAATACTACTACTAGTAATACTTAAAATACCCATTTTTCTCGGATTCTTATACCTACTCAGTTCACTTCTCACTATTTGTGTAGCAGCACTCGGATCAGTAATCTCGTTATTAACAATTATTTTTTCTCTAACACCATACAAAGTTTGACTTGTTGAATCTTCAGATAGTTTAACAATAGGCAAGCTTCTGTCATAATTAATAATCACGCTACCACCACTTGTAGGCAAGTTATTACCGTAAGTTGTACCACTAACGAACACGATTTTTTTGTTATCAAAATCTACCAAGTACTGAACTCCGCTTTGTTGCGCCACGCTAATTTCAAAAATGCCACCTTTTTGAATACTACCCGCAACCAAAATACTGGTATTGTGAGGTTTACTTACAATATTAAAAACGCTACCACCATTTGCTATAAAGTCTTCCCTAAAACCAGAAAGGTAACGCCCCCCATAAACCCACACTTTATTATACAAATCCTGATCGTTTGTTATGAAACGAGCATTTTCTACATTACTATTATCTAATGTTATTCCGCTACTCGTATTAGCTCCTGGCTGGAAATGCAAGTCCTTTGTTTCATCAACCCAAAAATCGTAATCAACAAGTTCAGCTAAAAGTTTGATGCATTCGAATAAAGGTTTACGCCTAAAAGTAATATTAGTCAAAATTTTAGTTGTAGTCTGAACATTACTAGTAGTAATTTGAGTGCTTGGAGTATTAATGTATTTACTCATTAAATTCGTAACTATTGCGCTAACTTCTGTATTCAAGTATGTTTCTAAAGCAGTAACGTCAGCCAATTTACTGGAATAATCCCTACCTCTTAAAACCAAATATTCACGGTTAGGAATGCTTTCTGGCTCGATACTTTCAACAATGCCCCTAAAAATAAGCGTGCTTGCAGGACTAGAAGTATCAAGTTTTACTTGTACGTCTTGACCAACATCAAAAGTGCTTGCGTACGTGCCTGCAGTATTATCAAGTCTGGCTTCAAAGCTTGCGCTAGTAAAATTCTCTTGCGCAAGACTGCTTGTCACGTTTATGCTTTCTAATAATTTGTTCGTGGCATCATATGTTGTGTTGTTGATTGTTACACTGGCGCTTAATGTCATACTGCTACCCTTGTTTTTAGTTCATAAGCAAATTCTTCACTAAGTTCTCGCACGAAATCACGTTTGTCACCAAAAACGTGACCATTAATATTAACAACAACATTAGTTCCCGCACCATAAGTCGCAGTGTGGCTTTTTGGCAAAACCTTTTCACCCTGATGCATCAAATACATTCCTGTGTTAGGAATAAGCCCACCAACCTGCTTTCTTTTACTGCCTAATTGACTAACACCAATAGTCTGTCTAGACCCAGCACCAGAAACTGTAAAAGGTGAAAGTGTTTTAAATAAAGTTCTTGTTACATCTTGTAAACTTTTAGCACTTGATTTAATTGCTATAGATTTTGCCCAATCTTCAGTAGTTAAAGGAATTCCCCCTTCACTACTTGTTTTCGCAACACTTATACCACCACCTCTACCTGTTAAGTTTTGAACTCTATTATATTCATTAATTATCGCATCACCTTTTCTACTTTCTTCTTTAATAACTCTATTAACATATTTTTGGTAATCATCACCTAATTGTAAAAGTGCAGTATCTTGTTCCCAAAAACTATTCGTAATATCTTCAATAACAGGTTTAGCACTAAACAATTTATTAAACCATTTACTAACAGTTTCTCGTGCATTTTCAAATGCTTGTGAATTTTTATTAATACCTTCTGTATTACTACTTAAAACAACACCATATTCTTTTCCCGCTTTAATAACTCCATTTATTCCACTCAATATACTTGTCAAAGAAGGAATAACTGCTTTTCCAGTAGTAACTTTAAAATTATCCCATTCAGCACTTAATTTTTGAATTTCAGTATTCAAATTAGGAATTATTTTACCACCTAATTGTGCTTTACGTTCATTTAATTTATCTACAGCTTGATTAACAAATCCTATTCTTTTTTCTTCTTCGGTTAGTTGCTCAACCGTTTTACCTAAAGATTTAGCCGTATTTTTATGCGCATCTTCAAGTTTAAGTTGAATACCTAAATTATCAAGCCATAAAGGACTTTGTCTTGCTAAAGCCATAGTAACTGATTCAATAGAACTTGAAACATCACGGCCCATTGCAGAACCTACAATTGCTGCACTTTCAAAAATATCTGATAAATTATTTTGTTTTAAACCTAATAATAAAGCAGTATTAGCATTTTTCATTAATTCAAAATCACTAATTGTTCCTGCAGTAGCCTTTCTTAATTGAAATAAAAAATCGTCACTATTTTGTGCAAGTTTTTTAAATCCATGTTCTACTGGTTGCATTTGTAATGCTGCTTTTACTGATGAAATTCCGAAAGCAGTCATTGCCGTTGCCACAGTTCCCATTGCTAATGCCGTGACTTTACTAAATCCTAATAGGGTTTTTTGTCCTTTCGCAAATTCCTTACTATAATCATCAACAGCTTTAATAAGTATTGTGACAGTGGCCCCGCTTGCTGCGCCACTTAAAAAACTACTTAAATTTACCATTTACCCCAGCCTTCTTTTAAGTTTGGCAATTCTGGCTTTTCTTTCCGCCTCACGAACTTCTTCATTACTCTCCTGCACCATTTCCTGAATTTCTTGAAAAAGTAACTTTCCTTGTTCAAACAAGTCATACCCTTTCTTTTGCAAAAACAATCGTAATTCTTTTTCATACTTTTCTTCACTCAAGTATCCTTTTTTTTTTCGTCATCCGCAACAATTCCACTATTGTTATAAATAGCGTTTTCTATAGCATCAGCAACAAATGGCTTTAATGCTTTAAGTTCTGCTAAACTAAATTTTGGTTCTACGCAATGATTTTGGATTAGTTCAAAACATTGTTCTTGACTTGTTTCCTGTTTATTAATTAATAACATTTGAGTACGAATTCTTTTCCATTCACCCCAAGACAAAGGAGTAATAACTATATCATCTTTTAATGCTTCAACAAAAACTTTTTTAGGCAATACTTCGCCTTTTTCGTCACGTTCAAACAAAACTTTATTCTTATCTAACATTCAACCACCTTCATTTTTTTTTTACTTTAATTTTACTTTAATTACTTTAATTAACAAAAAAATTAAAGTAAATACACCATTTATGATGTACTTAAAATCCTGCAACACTACCCGCATTAAAGTATTGAAGTTCATTAGTTTCCAATACACTAACACTTTGAGGCATAATAGTTAAGGTTTGTTCCTGAACACCCTCATTAGTACTTGGCGCGCCCATATCAAGCATTTTACACCCACTGCAAGTAATTATTGCTTCTCTACTTCCCGCAATAGCAATAACACCTAACAACATATTAAAAGTGCTTCCACCAACTAAATACTGGTCATATAAAGTTTTAGTATTTGCATCAGTAGAGTTCAACGTCAAGCTCACAGTATAATCTCTATTTTGTGGTATTGGCAAACCAATAGTTCGAGTAGTATCCAAATAATGCGGAACAGCCAAATTATTATTCAGTTCAAAACTAAAATCTTTTACTTGATCATAAGTCGTTCCCGAAGGAATGTGCACTCGCACATCACTCCACATGTACGGACGTTGAGTATCAGCAGTAACTGTTGATTTAGCTCCACTACTGAACGTGTTTGTTTTGCCAACATAATTCACGTCAACAGTCACGGGTTCACCTTCACTTGCCCTTATAATCATACTATCAACAAAACAACCACGAACTGTACGAACAAAATTACTTCCAGTAACAGTCACTTGAGCATCTTCAAGACCAAAACTTGGCAAGCTCTGACCAGCAACGTCCACTACGTTCACTCCATTATTCGTTTCTGTATAAGTGTGCAAGAACGGAGTTGGGCTTCCTCCATCAACACAACTTCCCAAAGCAAACTTGAACAATCGCCAATTCTGTGGTCTGAAACTTAAAGCACCAACAAAATTTTGAGGACCATCAACAAACTGTCCCACATTACGACTGGCGGTACCAGCATACCTGTTTTGAATAACTCCCATATCTTCATCAATAGTATTACTCAATACTTGGCCAGGCCACACTGCCGCACCGCTCGTGCTCGCCCACGTACCAGACTCGTAGAATAACGTGATTTGATTAGTATCTCCTGTTAAATAAGACATTTTCGCACCTCTGGTAGTTTAAGTCCACCTTGACTTTTACTTATTTGCCTATGCAACCAACTATGATAAGTGTGAGGCATAAGCATTAAATTTTCAATTCTGTTATCTAATTTATTCCCATTAATATGGTGTATCACACATCCTTTTTGAATAAGCATATTCACCTCAATTCTTCTAATAATTGTTTTTTAAGTTCTGCAAAATCCGTATCTTTTGCATTCATTCCTAAATCTTTAGCTATCTTTCTTAATTCTTGAATGTTTTTAGCATTAATAATCATGTTAGAAATTTTTGCTAAATCTCTAACTATCTGGTTTTCGTTAACAAGTTTGAAATCTTTATTTTTTAACAAAACAATTGCGGTTTGTTCATCAACTTCTTTCACTTCATTACTATTCCATTCCAAGTTTTGAACATCATAATTTTTAGCTTTAACATATTGTCCCACATATTGTACTTCCATTTTTTTTTTTACCTCTTTATTGAGATGGCCAAGAATATCTCACTCCCAACAATTTTTTGTGTAAACCTTGACTTCCTGAATCATCCATATTAGTTATGTTATAAAATCTTTGATCAATTAAACCACTTGCGGATATTACTGCTTGATTTTGTTCCATTACAGCAAAAATGCTTCCGGCCAAAATATCTCTTTCATTAGTACTTTTTGAAAAAATCATTATTTCCATATTTATGCTTGTCAAGCTATTAAGTCCTTTTGTTCCTATGCTTTTGCTATTTAGTTCTGTTTGTTCAACACTAATAACTGGATATCGTACAGGACGGTCAGGCCAAGCAGTTAGAACAAACTTTTCATTGCTAGTCCTATTTGTGCTTTGAGGATCAGTAATACTTTCAGCAAGAAGACTTCCTATAACAAAAATTCCATCTTTAATAAATTTAGTTCTATCTAAAATAGTCATTTTTATTCCTCCAACTGCCTGAAGGGGCTTTAAACAATTATAGCGTAAAATGTTGTTTATAATCTTTGTCACTTAATATATATTTCAATTTTTTAAACTATTTTTGATAATATTAATCACGTTTTCTTTCTGTTTAGCTAATGCAGTTCTGAAATGTCTTCTTGGTTTTGTTCCTGTTCCTTGACTTCCGAATTCTATTGCATGGGCGTATTCTAAATTACTAAAAATTTCAGCAGTCAAACCTTTAACCTTATGACTAACACTTGCCCGTAAAATACCAGTATCTACACTATCAGTCACTATCGGTCCTCTAATTTTTCCTTTAGCAACTTGCCGAGGGATAATGCGCCAAGGCCCGCTTTTTGTCATATCATCTTTAACAGCAGTCTCAACCAATCTACCACTCTTTTGCAGTCCTAACAACAATTTTTTTGTGAATATTTCTGGCTGTTTAGCAAACATTTGTTCAGCTTGTTTTGTGTCAATTTTTATGCTGTATCCTTTACGTGCCATCTGAAAGCGTTCTTATCCTGCAATGAATTTCGTGATAAACCACAGTACCACTAACTTCCCAACTCGTTATACTATTAGGATCAACAACTTCATACACGCTCCCAGTATTACCCAACGTGATTAACATGTTAGGATCAGTGATTAAACTTCCATGCAAAAACATTTTAAAATTTTGATTACCCAAAATTCCCTGCTTGTTATAACCCGCATCATTACTATTTATTGGGTGAATAATCGCGCCACCACTATAACTTACTGCACTTCCAGTATTTTTTTGTGCTTCATTATAATCATTAAAACCAATACTGCCAATAGGCCAGTACTGAACTGTTATAGGCATTCCATGTTCTAAAATAACGTTTTCAAAATCCGCACGCATTTCAGCAAGACTTGACATGTTTTCACCCGTTTGCCGTATCAATAATGTTATTTTGTTGTAATCCCAAAATTTCCATGTTAACTTGGTCTAATAACATTTTTGCTTGTAATTCATCAGTATTACTACTCGCTCCTTTATTCACGCTAAACTGTCCAAGAGTCCAGTTATAATTAGCGCCTACACCAGTCATTCTACTAAGGGTTTTGAAAGCTGTAAGATTAACAGCTAAGTTTTGGTATGCATCACTGAAAGCGTTACTGCCAATACTCACGCGCAAAATGTTATTAATCAACAATCTTGACTGGTCAGCAAATTCAGCCATAACAGTCCCACTAATCGCTGATGGCACGCTATCTATCAAGTTTAGAGCGAGTGCTGATATTTGCGCACCAGATAAATTGCTCACTTAATCACCTCTTATAATGGTTTCCAAAACACGCGAATATCATACAAGCTCCCTGTAGTAATAATTGCGCTTCCAGTTAAAGCCAAAGGATTAACTAGCAAAAAAGGAGTTGTGCTATTACCAGCAGTACCACTTATGCTAGCGTTCACATTATTAACACCATAAGTTCTTGGGTAAGCCACTGTTTGCGTGTTTCCACTAGCCGCGTAACTACTTAATAAAATGTTGGTTCCGCTTTCTGTTAAAAAAAAGCTTCCCACAACACAACCAGTAGTGTTAGCTGGATTAGCAGGATACAAGCGCGCATCCCAATCTACACGTTCTATAAAACCAACAACGTGCTGACGAGCATCAGTATACGTCGCCGTTTTTGGATCAGTACCGCTTGTGAAATATTGCGTTCCGTAAACGTATTGAGTAATCATTATAACCTTCAGACACGTCCTGATCCTATCGCGTACCAATTGAAAGTATCACTCGCCGTCGCACCAATAGATACAAAACTTCCAGCACTTATGGTTCCACTAACACAAACTGCGCCAAGAGTTGTAACATTACCAACTACCACACGAGGTATATCTGCAAAAGCAGTTCCGAAAACTACCCATGATAAACTTCCCGTGCTTAATGTCGCACTTCCTGCTTGCATGCTTAATCCACCTACTGATGGACTTCCTGTTTTTACAGGACCAAATTCACTGCTAACTTTAATTCCACTTGCTGCATTATTTCCTAATGCCGCGTTCAAAACGCTTGCGTCTAAATAATGAGCGCTATTAACTCCACCGCTCACTAAGTGACCACCACTTACGGCCGCTATTGCCATATGACTTAATGCAACAGTTCCACTAAAAATTCTGTTACCACTTACTGCCTGAACAGCTAGTTTAGCATTAGTAACTTGAGCATCACTTATTTCTGCAGTGAGTATAAGTTCAGTACCACTCACGTTGGTAAATAAAGCATTATTACCACTTACTGTGGCACTATTAATTTCAAGACTTGGTATTCCATCTTTCAAACCCATCTTTTTTCACCTCATAATTATAATCATAATTTATTTTTTATAAAAAAACAAAAAAAAAAAATTTGTGTAATTACGTTGTAGTCACGCGGCACACAGCATTTGCTCTTATAAGACCAATCGCAACTCTTTGAGTGACCGTAAGTCCACTCATGTCATGAACTAAATCATCCCAATTCTGCACGCTAACAGGTCTTTTTTCAGCAATATCATAAGCATTTTTGCTGTCAAAAATGTAACAATACTTGCTATAAGTAGTTGTCGGAGCAGCGTTCAAATCGAACCTTATAACATTCAAACCAAAAATTGTTCCAACAATACCTTTTTGCTGCATTTCATTACTACCCCACTTGTCAGCTTCAGTGAAAGTATCAATATTCATCAAGTCAGCAAGAAATTCGTCACCCACCAACATAGTATCAGGTGAATAACTATCTTCACGAACTAGTTGAACTCCATTTATCACGTTAGCAACTGTTGCAGCTGCTCCACCAGTTACTGAATTACCAGCACCATCCAACTCAGTCAAAACCAGTGAATTTTCGTTATAAGCTAATTGCCTTCCTGCCTGACGCAAATTCAGTTCTAACAAAGGAAATTTAGAGTCTTCAAGCATTTCTTTAGTTATTGCTGGTCGCACACCATACTTTTTCGGCTTGATATTTACGTTTGTATATGTTTGCGTTCCTATTGGAATACTCGCTCCTTCAGCAACAGCCCACACGTTAAAGCTTGACTCATCTACTTTTTGTACATCAATACTTGAACCTGGAATATCCGCCGGACCCCACACGCGTCTAGCCAAACTTCTCGGCAAAACTGCTTTTTCTACTTCTTCAACCATAGGCTCTGCAAGAGTTCGTGCTATAAGCACGCTTCCTTCAGTACCACTACCAGTTGTTAAAAATTCTTTATAAAGTTTTAATGACATTTTTGTTTCACCTCAATTTTTTCATAATCTGAAATGGACTATTGCAAATCCACCGCTTGCAGCTGGAGTCAAAGCTGTTCCTATAATATCCGCACCATTAGCACCTGCAGTCAATACACCTACTTGACCAGCACCATTATCTACCGCGCTAACTCTTCCCGCACTTGCTGCCGGATCTAAAGCACCATTTACTGGTGCAATTATTAACCCTTGTGTAAGGCAAGAAACTAAATTGTTTGTTCCGCTTGCAACAGCAAATAACGAAAGTCCTACTGGATAAGTCATTCCACTTGCTCCATTCTGAACCTTAATTTTTGTAGCCGCGTATTGTGCTTTACTATCCGCAGTTACTGTGCTAGTATAACTTCCTGCTTTCACCCAAGCACCACCACTTACTGGTCCTTCAGCAACTGCAGTTATTATTTCACCATCATAATCTATTCTTGTACTCATCTTTTTTCACCTCTTCAATTATACTTAGGCATTTTGTAACAAAAATTAGGGCCTATAACGAAATCTCCTGCTTTTGCTTCACAAACTGCACGATCATCATCACCAAATACTTTGATGACTTTATTTTCTTCAACTTTTTGTGCTGTTTCTACTTTGGTTTTAACACTTTCTTCACGTTTTGCGAATGCTGTTTCATACTTTTCAATCAAGCTTAATTCAGCATCTGTTTTTTGCATTAATTCCTCTTTCCTAAAAGAATTATTTAATGCCAAAATCTTGTTCACGAATACTTCTTTCTTTTCAACCAACATCTTATTTTCAAGTGCGGCTTTTTCTTCTTGTAACTTTTTAAATTCTTCTTTAAGAACTTCAATTTCTTCCACTTTTTCCACCTCATTTTTTATTTCTTTATTTTTTTGTAATTCAAAAGCTTCTGCAATTGCTTGAGTTATTGTTGCGTTAGGAATACCAGGCACAGGAGTTAAGCTTAACTCAAGTATTTCTATACCTTCTGCAATAACTGTTTTAGATTCGTTAAGTGTTTCTTCACGTAAGTTCTGAACAGTAGCTCCAATACTCACGTGATTAATAACTCCTTGCTTAATCATTTCTTTAGTTTTTTCATCAACAATTTTACCTTCATACAATATTGCTTTTTTGTTCTCGTCATATTTACTGTTAATAACTTTACCTACAATACTATCTATTTTGTTCTCGTGGTCTTTCAAAATTGGTTTGTTAATCATTGAACCAGCACTTTTTTGTAATTCTTTAGCCACATACGTGATTCCGTTACGGCTCGTGCATTCTTCAATTGCTACACCACGCACTAAAAATTCGGCAAATGCTTCTTTTGTTTCTGGATTAAATGTTTCAAATGTAGAGTTAAAAACCAAACTTATAGGCATTGATTCTTCTGGCATCATTTTTTTCATACTTTTTTGTTTCATCATTCTATTACAATACGCTTTTGCATCAGGCATGTTTTTATTTGCCATCATGCAAGCATCCATATTATCGTATTCGTGTTGTTTTTCTTCAGTCTTTTTTTTAATAACTGCACAATAAGCATTAGCGTCTTTTACTTTTCCTTGATTCTTACGAACACAATCAGAAAAGTCTCGGTATCCTGCAAAAGGCATTATGACACCCCTTGTATTTTTGCGAGGGGTTTTTTAGAAGAAAAAGTTGTTTCAGAGCGTGAATAACGATTTTTTCCATTCCCCCAAAGCAAAAATTTGATCATAATGGATTACTTCCCACGACGCGTGAAACTGTATCAATATGCGTGATTCTGTCTCTGCTAGTATACAAGCTTGTTGGCCTGCCACGCCTGTTCAAAGGACTTAAAACTTTTTGTCCTTCATGACCTGCAGTCTTTCCCTGTAACTTGTTTTCGGTTCCAGCAAAAGCATAATCAGGATTATTAATATTAATACGATCTTCTTGCTTAAGACTTGTTATCGTGCTTTCGCTACAATCATGCAAGAATTCAGTATTGTACTTATCATAAAACACGGTTACGTTACATACAGGACAATTAATAACAGGCATTTCTTCTCTTTTTTTATTCTTGATATTCTTGAATGAGTTTTTTAATAGCATTCCTTTTTTTTTCACGAACTTCCATAAAGCATTTTCCGCATACGAAATCATCAGTTATGCTTTCGTATACTAAAGCACTTTCTGGACTTTTACATCGTGGACAATCTGGACGTTTACCATTCACTAATTTTGATTGTATTTTTTCCAAGTCTACCAATCTATTTCAACTTCTTTTATAGTTTTTAAACTTTACTTCCCACTATATATTAAGTTTGTAGGAAACCAACAATATTGATAATTATACATGAATATATTTATGTTTTCCATAATAATAAATTTTACCATTTTTTTTTAATCAATCGCTCCCCATGAACAACGGCAACCAACGTGAGCTGCAATTCTGTCGTTTGCTTCTTTTAAACCAAAAATTTTACCATTCTGTTCTGCACAATAACTACAAGTCCTATCACTAATTGCAGCAATCCAACGAACTTGTGAGGCACCTTCTTCTTCATACAATTTAAGCGCGCCTTGATTACTAGCCCGAATTATTTCGACACGTGCCAAGTTTAAACTACGACTTCTTTCACTAATAACACGCGAATACGCACTTCTTATAGGTGTTGAAGGAATTTCCACAATCAAATCACCAGGCTTAACCTTATTCCTAATATTTTTGCTTATAACTCTTATACTACTTCCCCTACGCAAATGTTCTATCAAAACTTCTTTAAGCTTACCAACTTGTTCTTTTGATAAATTATCAGTTAGTTTATAAGCAACAATTTTTTTAACCCATTCTTCCTGCTGAGTTCCTGGCAAGAATTCAAAACTTTCATATTTTCTATGATCAAATTCAGGACTATTAATAAAACTTTCAATCTTTTCCAAATACTTATCATAATTAAAACCAACAAATTCTTTCAAATGCACATCATCATACACGCTAAATTTTTCGTCAATTCGACTTTCAGTTAAACAAAAACCGTCAGGTTCCAGTATTGCTTCATTACTTCCAGGAATTCGGGGCTGAGGCAAAGCATGCTCTTCTTCCTGACTAAGTTCTAATTCAGGAAAACCGAGCAATTCTCGCATTCGACTTTCCATATCCAACAAAGTCTTTTCCTTAATCAAACCAGTATTTGCTAATTGCATCATACTAGCCAACTGGCCTGCTTCCGCCAAACGATCTTTTTTACTTGGACTTTCCCATGAAAACTCGACATTTGCCATCAAACCATTAAATAGCAATACTTTTTTGAACAAATCATTTTCCAAAACTTGCTCTATATTTTGTTGCAAACTTATTATTCCACGCTCAAAAGCATCCATTTGAACACCAGCAAGTCCTTCAGGAACGTTACCCTTACCTAATAACACTTCTGGAATTTGAATACTAAAACTAATTTGTTGCATTAAATAATCCAAAAATTTTGTGGTATCTATTGTTTTACCTTCAAAACCTAAAATGTTCATTTCAACAGCATGACTAGTCACGTATTCCTGATTATTTTTCATTGCTTCAAAGCGAGTTTTGAAATCACTTAATTCAGCGCTCGTAACACGATTCTTTTCGTCTCCTACCTTAACGTGTAATGGAGCTCCTGCTTTACGATGCAAAATTATTGCGGTATCCAATTCAATATTACGCTTGATTTCCAACAAGTAAATCAAGCTTTGAATTCGACTACAACCATAAGCGCGGTCACCAATAGAATTATTGTTAAACTGAATAATTTCATTAATAGAAAGACTTAAAGGTTCCTTAAAACTATTTTGCGGGTCTTTCTGCACGAATTCCAAAATTTGACCGTGCTCATCACGTTTCACATACATGAATTTAGGATTTAAAGTTTTAATACCTTTAATAGTTTGTTTCTGAATATCCAATTGAACAAAACTCGTGCCAAATAATAACAAGTCTCGAGCTATATGTCTTAACAAGTTGTCAAAATTGTGATCAATAATGAATTGGTTTAGTAAATTACTAACCGTAACGTTTTTGCTATCAATACTAAATCCTGGCCCGATAGTAAAATCTACTATTTTATTTATTGCACTGTTAATTAATGGTTCTTTAACATAAATTTCTTCTAAAACAGCATAATCATAAGGGTGTTCTTCTAATCCTTTTTTTAACAAATTATTGTTTTTTTCTATTTTTGTTTTAAAAGCTTCAGTTAAAATATCTTTTTTTATGTCGTTCTTGATTATTGGTAAGAATACATTCTTATTTTGGTTCTGTACCAATTTTTTTTTTATTGTTTCGAATAAACTCATAAGTGAATAATGAATGAATAATAACAGTGACCAAAACATTAATGTAATAACTGTTTTTAAACTTTATTAATTAATATATATCAAAATATGGCAAAACTAGCACGCACTTCATCCAAATTCCATAAAGCCAAACTTAAAGCCCAAGCCGCATCTGAATTGCCACACCAACAATACTTGTAATTTCTACGCACTAAAATAATTCCTGTTTTTGATGTACAACAATAAATTTTGCCTTTATAACTTGTTTTTGTAATACTTGTTTGTCTTTTGTTTATTTGTGGTGTTAGTCTTGATTTATTAAAAATTAAACGATATAATGGTCTTTTATTGTGTGCATTTTTGTGAAATTTAGTGATTTTTCTTAAACTAACAGAATAACCTAGTTTTATTCCTATTTCTTGCATATCATCAGCAAGTTTTGGACTTGATGTATCATAACCTAATTGTTTACCTCTATATCCATCTCCTTCAATCATTGCATCAAAAAAAATGTTTAATTGTCTTTTGTTCAAGTTTTTTATGAATTGTGGAACATATTTTTCCCAACTTTTTCCTAAAACTTTCAGTGAAATATGTAATTCTTTGTTATAAATTATGCAACTTGTAGTTCCATCATAACTTTTTTGTTCATAAAATTTGTATCCTAATTTATTCAAGTTTATTCTTATATTATTTAATGTTGTTTCTTTTTTTTGACAAATACCAACTCTATAATTACTTCTGAATTTATTAGTGAATCCTTCACTTATGAAATATCCATAAAATTTTAGTAATTCTTCATTATCAAAACTTATTCCTTTCCATTCCGCATTCTTTTTAAATTCATATTTGACTTTTGGAAATAAGTCTTTAGCTTCTTTTAACTGAAAAGTTTTGTTAGGTGGTTTAACATATACTTTATGATTTGGAGTAATTAACAAATCAATTTGTTGATTTTTGATTTGTATCATTTCATCAGAATAATCATATTGTTGAATTTGTATAGGAAAATCGTATAATAATTCGTTATTTAATAAAAACGCAATTTTGTCAGTTATTACTAAATCTTTAAAAAATTTCCAGCCATTTTCAGTTAGTATTTCTGTTTGTTCATCATAACAATGATGTTCTTCCTCTCTGCCACTATCGTATTTCGCCCTTTGACCACTAGTTTGTGTTCTTTTAATGCTATGAATTTGAGTTATTAATTGCGCATTATTAGGAATTTCAATACTTTGTTGTTCGAACCTAAGCTTAAGATTAACAATCATTTTCTCTTTAATTTCGTTACTAAAAGTAATACCTCGCACTCTATTACCAAACTTTTCATGTAATTGCTCAAACAAAGGCAAACCCATTCCTGTCATATCCACACAACACTCTATACGACTATCAGGACTTAACAAAGTATTCAATTCCGCCATTTGATCACTAAAACGCACACCTTTCAATTCCTTAATGTATTTAACGATCGCTTTATTATTACTTAACGATTGTATCCCTATAATGAATGTTGCATCTTGAACACGCCCAAAATCAACACCATAACACAACACGTCACGCGTGTCAAATTCTAATAAATCATTATTAATACAAGAATGCAAAAGATTATAAGGAAAAAAAGTGTCAATATCACCAATAAACTCGTTCTCGTATTCCTGCCTAAAACTAATACTATCCATATTAGTTTTGAATTCAGCAACCATTTTTTGGTAAGCTAAATCTTCACACTCAGAGTAATGTAGTAAAGTTCGGTTATATGAAGGATATTTTTTTGCATCACTCCATATTTGCCAGTACAAACCTCTTTCACCATAAGGAGTACTTATTAACCATAACTCTCCACCACGCGATAATGTGGGCATTAAAGCATCTATTATTTGTTTATCCGAATCATTCATGAATTTTGCGAACTCGTCAAGTATTAACAAATCTGCTTTTAATCCGACTATTGTTTCTGGACTATTAGGTAAAGAATATATTTGCCCTCCGTTTTTGAATTGTACGTGACTTTGGTTCTCGTTTAATATGTTTACATCAATTTTTTGTTTTAGTTTTCTTAAAAAGTTTTGTAAGTAATTCATCACGTTATTACTTTGTCGTAAACTTGGGCTGCAAATAATTATGGTTTTATCTTGAATTATTGCTTTCCATAAAGCGTAACAAGCAAGTATGGTGGTTATTCCCATTTGTCTGCTTTTGTTAATTATGTTGAATGTTGAGTGATTCGTAAGAATTTTTTGTTGGTAAGGATATAATGGTTTTCCTATTGTTTGTTCGAAACTAATTCGTAATAAGTCATTAAAGTCTAAAGTCATTCGTTTTCATCTAGTTCGTCTAATAATTCTTGGGATAGTAATTGGCGTATTTCTTCAATTTTTTTTAGTAATTCAACATTTTCTTTATGCCCTAGTTTAATTTCTCTTAATTCGTTAAGCCAATGCATTAATTTGTCTGCTTTTTCACTAATCATTCAATTTCACCTCTATTTTTTTTTCTTTCTATTTTCATTGGTATTTTTCACAACAATCCCAACAACTTGGACATATATGTCCTATAAATATAGTGTTACACTTTTTACATTCATTCATGTTTTTTGAACTAATTTTGTCTTTCAATACGTCATCTTTTTTTCTTTTTTTCAAAATACGTTTTTTGTTTTTAACAAAATATTTTTTTATACCTTCCAATTTTTGTTCACCTCTCCATTTTTTTAGTATTTTTTTGCAGATTGTTTGTACTAATTTATCAGCAACAGCAACAGCAACAGCAACAGCAATAACAGCAACAACAGCACCAGCAATAACAGCACTAGCAATACTAGCGCTAGCAACACTAGCAACAACAGCAACAACAACAACAACAGCAGCACCAGCAATACTAGCGCTAGCAACACTAGCAACAATAGCACCAGCAAAAACAGCAACAATAATAGCACTAGCAATACTAGCGCTAGCAACACTAGCAACAACAGCAACAACATCAACAGTAACACCAGAGTTAATTGGTAAGTTTTGAACAATTATACTTGCAAAAATTGACACTCCAGCTAACAAATAAAAAAACAATATCAAAAACCAAACCCAAAATTTAGTTTCGAAACAATTCAAATACAACAAACCCAAACAATCATCAAACAAACCACCATCATATAATTGGTTAGCTCTCTTCAACACTTTCGAATCAATCATTTTTTTGTGTGTTTTGCCATTTTCTTGTTTTGCATCGTAATCTTTCCATTT
>ERZ1292632.1946-Hain-H43-01um-R2-1946-length-18440-cov-5_pt1 | contig 18440 bp, 17 predicted proteins | sample MGYA00564407_ERZ1292632 | MGnify/ENA primary metagenome ERZ1292632 (study PRJEB36523, sample SAMEA6512637) | groundwater metagenome | collected 2019-01-08 | study: AquaDiva: Metagenomics assemblies of 32 groundwater samples | reverse complement strand
CAATACTTGGCGTTCTACCTCCGCCCCCACGACTCTGGCCTGAGTCTAGCGTTAAGGCTTGGCGTTCTTTGGTTTGCGGCAATACCGACGCCACCTCTTCATAGGCCTCACGAGTATCAGCCTTTGCTAGTTTGAGAATAGCATCCATTGATACCCCTATTTTCATGGCCACCTCAGCCGCAAGTTGAGTTCTGCGGATTACCCGTAGTTCCGCAAGGTCAGTCTCGTGTTCAGCCTTGCTTTTGCTTATCTCTTCCTTGCTTCTGCTTACCTCTTCCTCTCGCTTGGCGATGCTGCTGGCCTTAGCATCAAGCTCTGCCTGCCGTCTGCGGTTCTCCCGCAGGACTTTCACTGCGGAAGGGTCGCCACTAAGTGCTTCCTCTTCGGCTTCCTCTTGTGCTTTCTGCCACGCCACCTTCTCAGCCCGAAGCGTTGCAAACTCAGCATCCCTAGCCTTATAGGACTCTAGCTCTTTGGCAATAGGGTCAATCCGTTCCCGTGTAATCCTGTCGCCATACCGAGCGATAGCATCCTCAACAGCCTTTGTATGCTGTGCCTCCGTGAATGTTCGGGGGTTATTCTTGCTATCCGTTAAGGAATCCTGCCCTTTTATAGTAGCGTCCCTCTCTGGATTTATTTCAGTCATTAAATGTAGCCTCCAAGTTATTTCTTCTCCTCGTGCATTTCGGCCCCACACATCTTCATCATTTCCTCTTCGCTCATAGACATCGCCATCTTTCCAGCAGGAGTGTCGGGGGTCATTTTCAAGTCCCCCCGCTTCATGGCTAGAGCCATACACGCGGTAGTCTTTTGGGCTTTCGATACTGCTGGCACTTATACCACCTCCACTCTTATAATAAAAAAGCTCGTTTGCCACCTGAGCCAAAAAGGCTACAACAAACGAGCTACACTGAGCCACTACGCTATTCAGTTATTATGTCTTTTCCATTACACTATCACTAATCCCTTTCTTTGTCAAGGGGGATAAGGAAACTGACCCCACCGAGAAGACACACTTGCACTTTATACAGGTGAATTGTGCTTCTGTAACCCAGTCCGCTTGAACATGCCCACACTGGGGACATCTAGGGCGATAGACTTTCCTTGTCATTTCCGAAGCATCTCCCTGGCTCTGGCAAGCTGGTCGGCTGTCTTCTGCACCATTTCCTCAGACGGTGTTAGTTTTTTGACTTCCCCTTTAATGGGTTCCCAGCCAAAGTAGTCCACGCCCTCAGCGTCAAACCCAAGGTTCATGAGCCTGAAGTTCCGTCTGCTCGTAGCCGTCGCCAGCTTGGAATACTGCTCATTGTAGGTTGTCTCAAAGTCCTTACTGGGTATCCTGGTGAGGTTCGCCTCTTTCCTGCCGAGCAAGCCTATGTAGACCTCCCCATAGAACTCAGGATGGCTTATCAGGAAGCGGTCATCATCAAACCACAACTCTACCCCTTTGGGCTTACCCTCTTTCATTATTGAGAAGTAGCCCACATAGTCATCAACGTAGTTCTCAGGCACAAAGTCAGCATAGGCTTGACGTCTTGTCTCAGCAATGCCAAAGGCAGTTAGCTTGCCAACCTTATCAAACCGCAGCTCCTTGTCTTGCGCAGCCCGCACCTTCGGGTCAGCAATGAAGTATTTGCTTTCAGGTTTGCCATTCCATTCCGCAATATCAAACTGCTGTTGAAATCGGTCATAGATGTCATCGTATTGCACGGCGGGCACTGTGGCAGGATTCGGCAGGTCGGCAAGTTTGCCAGCAGCCTTTAGAGCATTGGCAAACTTCGGATTCTCTACCAGGAATCTGTCGCGCCTCTTACCTTTAACTGATAGCTCATTATAAGCCACATACTTTGTAACCAGTGCAGCAGGGAACCTATAACCTGTCCTCGAATTGGTCAAGCCGTAGGCTTCCCGGCGTTGAGCATCCTTGCGATATTCAGGATGAGAAGCCATATACTCATCCCTTAGTCTGGCTTGCTCGGCTGGGAGTGGGTTTTTGATTGCTTCATACGCCGCATCCTCTTTGGCATACTTAACGTCAATCCGCCAGATGGGAATGCGGCTTTGGTCAACTGGCTTCAAGGCATTATCGCCCCAGACATTCACATCCTGTCGCCATTTATCATACTTGGGATTATCTACCCGGTAGAGCATGACCTCAGCAGATGAAGAACCCACTCCTGGAGCACCCTGTAACTTCGTGTAGGCAACGTGAGCATCCACTATTTTCGGGTCTATTGGCGCTTTTTCTGTGCCCTTCTCTATTGCGTCAATCCGTCTGGTATCATCAACGAAGGTAGGGTTATCAGCCCTGAACTTCTTGATTGCTTCGGCTCGTTTCTTTTCATCGACAATATAGTCAGGTGAGTCCTTGTCGGAGTAGCCAGCCAGTTTATCAAAGTTCGCCCGGTTCTTTACCTTCAATTCCAGTGAAGCAATCGGGGTATCACTTGGCTTCAAGCCCTTCCATTTCAGATATTCGGGGTCTTTGGACAGCATCAGGTCAGCTTCCCAGCTTTGGTGCGTACCCTCAGCCACCATATCCAGATACTTGAAGTGGGTATCAATAGACCCTTCTGGCGGTAGAGTCCGCTCTGGTAAAGCGCTATCGGGAATGTCCAGTTCCTTAACCAGCTTCTTAAACTCAGTATAGGCTTCCTTAGTGAGAATATCAGCCTGCCCCCATACCGCAAGCTGGGCATTCTCTTTGGGGTGAGACTTCAGCCAATCTTGTCGTGGAATAGCCGTCAATTCAGGGTGCGCTTTAAGAAACTCGGCTTGCTTCTTTTTATCAGTGATAGAGTGATATTCTCGCAACAACACCAATTCTCTCTGACTGAGGTTGCCCAGTTCAGCCATTTTGTATATGTCATCAAACTTGGCTATAGCTTCTTCTCCAGTATAGGCAACCCCTTCCCAATCAAATCTAGCTTTGTTCTCGGCAGCAACTAATTTCTGCCGTTCCAGCCATTGCTCATTGAGTTCAATATAAGTGTCAGTTTGCTTACCATCTTTCCATGGGTCAGCGTTAATACTGGTTGTCTTGATATTACGCAAGGCATCCACCTCACGCTTAATATCTCTAGCCCGTGCTATCGCCAGTGTCTTCGGATTATCTTCTCTAACTTCCAAATCATGTAAAGTCCTATCCTTAATAACACGGATAGTATCACTCCACAGGTTATTAGTCTGATAGATATTCGGCTTCTGTATAGAAAATGGCTTGGCTTCACCAGGTATCTCCAATCCTAACTGTTGTCCCTGTCTATCAAGGTAGGTGTTATCTAGTGTTACCATATTGACACCCATAAACTGAGAGATGACCTGTTGCCAGACATTCTCCGTATACCGCTCTCCTCGTCGTAGGGCTTCGGACAGTTCGCCTGCCGTTAGAGGTAGTGCTCCCTCTAACTCATACCAAATACCTCTCAGTAGGCCTTCAATCGGCTTGCCTGTCCGTATTTGCGTGCCCGCATATTCCTTGTTTCTAGCAAAGAGGTCAATCTGCGTCCGAATCGCTGGGGAAAGACGATTATAGAAGTAACCCCTGAATCCGAATAATCCAGCAAACGGCACAGGGAACGGTATGCCCTTCACCTCCTGCGGAAAGAGTGCTCTGAAGATAGCTCGATAGGGGCCGCCAAGAGGTATCCTTTTGTCTCCAATGATAATAGAGGCAAACTTACCATTCATCGGGTCGGGATTGATAGCATCCCAGATAGCTTTTTTTACTTCATCGTCATCGTCACCTCTAGCTAATGCACTTATAGCAGCACTGGTGGCTGAGACTATCAAGGTTGACGCTGCACCAGTAGCAACTAACCTTACCGCCATGCCTTCTTGTGGACTAAGTTTCTTCCCTATCATCACCTTGGCAAAGCCCTGCACAGCTTGTTCATTCAGCGCTGCTGGCTGGCGGATAAAGGAATAAGAAGTTGGCAAAGCTCGAAACAATGCTGTGCGAGCTTCAGATTGCCCCAACAACTTAGGATTAACCATTGGATAGATTTTGTTAGCCATCTCAATCGCAGCCACCTGAGCCTCTACTTCAGGGATACCAGTCTTCATCAGATGTTGAGACTCTTGCTTCCAGAGATAGAACGACCCCCTAGTTACAATAACATAACTAGCCTCAGTAGCTTTACCGAAAACCTTGCCGACTTTGGGTAGCGCTGATAGCCAGCCAGCCGCGTATTCTTGTGGCGTTCCAGCTAATTGTCTACCCATTAAAGAAGCATACCGCCCAAACTCAACAGGATTATTCCCAATATCCTCTGCTAGGGCACTAACACGAACAGACCTCAATAAGTCGTGATGCTCAATGGCCGCCTTAATAGCCCCGACACTTGCCTTGAGCACTCCAAAGGGATTAGCCAGCACACCGAGAAGACCTTGAATAGTGAAAGGTGAAAGGTCTCCCGAAAACGCACCACCCCGCCACATTTCTATTGTGAACAGCACGGGATTACGAGATATAAGCCGTGATTCCTTGATAAGGGCTGCCTGTTCCATCGGGAAGTAGCGATATAGTCCTTCCTGAATAAGGACATAAGGTTTAAGGTTAGCAACGTTCCAACCTGGGCGCAGTTTTGCAATTTCAAGTTCAACAGCCTCAATTTTTTCGTCTATGTCGGTCTTCGTCATGCCAGCACGTGATCCTCTTTCAAGAATAAGAGCATAACTAATTTCAGCCAAGTCCGTATCCTCATGCGCTGATGCCATAAAAATATCAACGGCATCGGCAAGTTTTGTATTTAGTCTTGCACGACTAGATTTCAGAGATGCAAGGTTTTTACGTAATCCGAGCATCAGAGAATAAAGGTCAGGATGTGTCTTTTCCATTGCTTCAAGACGAGTCAAGCCACCAAGTGCAGCACGATAAGTTTGCGCCCCTGCTACTGCCGACTTAAAGGAATCTATGCCCTCAATAAGTTTTTGCACGTCAAGTTTAGGCTTGAAAGGAGTCTTGCCAGCCAATCGCTCACGTGCAGTAGCCCACACTCTGGTCTTACCTCGCCCTGACACAACCACTCTCATTTCACTGCCAAGATATTCAACCACATCTTCAGGGGCATCCACATTTGGGAGGTAAGCACCGTTTTCTTTTGGAACCCACCGTCCTATCTCAGCGTTGTATTCTGTTGTCACCCAATCTAGCATTCTGTCTGTATGCGTTTGAATAAAAGAGATAGCACCTAGTTGTCTCTCACTTAACTCATACAATTCTGGGTTTTGTGCTATGTCCAAAAGCGTGCCAGTAAGTGGACTTTTAACTTGTTCAGGTGTGCCGAGAAACTTAATGTCCGACTTTGCCCCGTGAAGAACATCCAGACCAAAGACTTTTCGCAGTTCATTAAGCAAAGGTATGCGTGTCCCGACCGACATTGTAGACACATCAGCACGAGCAGCGTTCTCAGCAATGATAGCAACAGCGACCTTCTGGTTTTCCCCAGTCATCTTAAAACCAGGACGCTCAAACTCCAACATCTGCTTCAGCCCAGGGATATGAAGCATGGCTCGTTTCAGCGCCGCTGGTGCGTTCTGCCGAACTTGTTCTTCGGACTGCGCAAAAATCCTCTTGATTTCGCCTCCTGTTGGCGCAAGTGGTGCTGGTTCAGGTGGCACTATTGTTTGAGATGGTGGCTTTGGAGGTATTGGTATTTGTCCTTCCAATACCAATTCTTCAGGTGCTACTTCAACAGTTGGTATCTCAGTTGTCGCAATTATACGTTCTGCTTCCCTTGCTTCTTGACGCATCCTATGTATCTGCATTACCCGGTCGCCAAGTGTTGTCTCGGTCTGGCTTTCGGCAGGATAACCTAACTTTTCAGCTATCTCATCAATGGCTTCATCGCGAGGAACTTTATTGTAATACTTCGTTCCCTTTTCCGTGTATTTGGCGAAACTACGTTCAGGAGTGAGAGCTTTAGCCTGCTTAACTGTAAAGTAGTCAGGAAAATTTTGCTCACGAATGGAGATAAGACTTTCTAACCCAACCATATTAGGTATTTCTTTTCTAACTCCCCCCTTCCTACCAACAATCTTCCCCCCCATCTGAAACTTATAATTGGCAACAGGGTCATTAGCTAACGTCTCTTTCAACCCCTCTATCCGCATTTCAGCTTCCCTTATGGCGTTATAGGCAGCTTGCTGTTCCGTAAGTATTTCTTCAGACGGGATTTCTTCTGCCGCCTCTCTCGCTTGCTCCAGCTTTAATCGGTCTTCCATTGAGATTTGAGTCGGCACACCCCTACCCTTCGGCTGGACTACCTTGCCCGATACTACTTCAGGAATCATACTCGGCTGTTCACCAGCTTCAGGCATACCCGTTACTGGCTTGGCAATAGGCTCGGCTTTGGGGAGTGCTTTAGCCTCTGCTTCTTTGCGTATTGCCTCTCGCCTTTCAAAATCTCTTTCCTCTTCGGAAATACTTCCCTCTGATAGGCCACTTCTCTTTAATTCCTTCTCAAATACCGCTCCTTTCTGTGACAAAGAGCCTTTTGTGGCGTCTGCTTTGGCGACAACCTTTCGGAAGACCAACCAGGTTCTCTCCACTTCGGGCGGGAAAACCCCTTTAGCTTTCTTAAATCCCTCTGCTTTAAACTTTAGAGATAAAGCAACCTCAAAAGCTGTTTTAGCTCTCATTGTGCGGGAGAATGGGTCGAAGTTCCCCTCTCTCAATAGTTCCCCGGCAATATCCTGAGGGTTTATCATTCCTCTTGTAAGAACCTTCGGTGGTGGCAAGGTTTTCAGAAAATCATCAACGGAGGTCTTAAAGACTTCTGTAACCTCTGGTGTAACCTTCCCCTGACCCACCACAGGACGCTCTGTAGACAACGTAGGGACTTGCTTTGCCAAGTCAGGATAATCCTTCAAGACTTCGGGTGGCACTGGCTTACCTTCGGAAAGAGCCTTTTGAATCTCGTCCTTATGAACCCGAATAGCAACAACCCTATCGCCTTCTACATCCCGCCCAAGAGCTTTTGCTGCTTTGCTTGCTTGTTCTAGTATGTCTTCTTGTGTTCTTGCCCATGCAGGGGTTACCCTCTCCCCAAACTCTGTAACCTCTTCAACCGGTGTAACCGCCGCCTCGCCTTCTGTGGTCTCGGCAGCTTCTTTGAAAGCCTTATAAGGGGATTCATACTCAGTCAGACCCATATCCATAAATACCTTTTCTGGGGCTTTAGGTAGCATCTGTTCCCACGCTAAGCGCTCTGTCTTGTTGGCTGGGTCAATTCCCCGGATAACCTGCTTTATGTTCTCTTCCTTTCGAGTTTGCTCGGTTACTTCCTCAATAATAGCCTTGCCCTCTTTGGTATCAGCTACTTTATCCATAGCCTTTAACTCAGCCTGTTTTACAGTTAAGCCCTCCGCCGTAAAAGCATTTACATCCGTATCAAAGGTTACCTTCTGCTCAGGACTCAATTTAACCTTTACCCTGTTCTGTATTGTTCGGAATATATCGACCCCAACAGGAAGAACAACCCCCATTGAAGCCCCGATGATAAAGGTCATCTTTGCTTCATCATCCCATTCAACCTTTTCGCCAAGTGCCTGACGGCTTATTATGTCTTGATAAACTTCTTGACCACCTTCAGTCAAGCCAGTTACCACCATACGCCCGCCTATAAGGGCAGTTCTAACCAGTCCCCTCGCCACCAGATTCTTTATTGTCCGGGCTGGTGCTGGCATAAAGGCAGCAAAGAACTGCACCGCATTAGTCCCCGTTAGCACCGTGATGTTCTTAGTGAATACACTTTGAGCAGCTTGGGCAGCATCTTCATCATTAAATCCCTTGAGTTTGGCATCATTGTAGGTCATACCAGCTTCCAATGCTGATTCCGATATGGCGCCTCCAGCCCCACTAAATAATGAACCTAAAACGAGTCTACCTAGAGAACCTAAACCAACTGCGGCGGCTGTGGCTGAACCACCATAAGCAGCGACAATCGTGAGTGGAATGGTAGCGATAACAAAGGGCAAAGCACCAATTATACCAAGCCCTACTGATTGCCAAAACTTGGGGTCCACCACTGAACCCAAAGTCGGCTTATAAGGCTCTAACTCCGGAGCGTTTGACTGCAAGACTTGAGCAATCTCTAGTAGATTTGACCTTATCCCTTCCTGTTTAGCTAAGCCCGCTACACCACCCAACCCACTATAAAGAGTCCCTATACCAGCAGCGAATTGCCGGCTGACATCAGAATAAATCAACGTCTTCTTGAGTGACGGTTCAATCTTTTGCCATTGCCTGAGCCATCCTGCACTATCCAGTTTCAACTTCGAGAGGTTGGTTATCTTGGTAATCTTGGCTTCGGAGACACCCCCCTGTCGTAATAAATCAAAACGTGCCTTCTCTTCCCGCTCCCGTATACCTGCCTCAACCAGTCCTGCTCTCCCGAAAGGAGATGGCGGGAGTGGAGGCCTTTCACCAGGCCACAGGTTTTCAATATCAGCGTCGTTTGCCCCCAATCCCCTGAGTAATGCCTCGGTATCGGGTGTCCTTCCTTTCGCCACCACCAAGTCCAGGAAGGCAGGGAGATTGCTTTTTGCTAACCTTATCAGGTTATCAGGGTTAAGCGGTGGAAGTATCCTTGTAAGCAGGTTAGTAACGTCAGCAAAAGATAGAGGGGATACCGGCGGTGGTATCGGGGTCTTTTCTCTAGCTGGTTCTCCTCCTGGAAAAATAACTTGTCTTGTCCCTGGTGCTACCCTGGTCTCTCGCGCCTTTATACTCTTCCCTTGCGGGTTATCGTATTCCCACTCAAGGTCGCCTAACGCATTAACGCCAGTAAAGCGTATTTTCCAGCCGGGCTGAAGGTTCACCCCTAGTTGTAACGCCCTAGTGGCATCCAGCGTCAACGGATAGACAAAACGTTGCCAGTTCCGCTCCTCTGGGTTAGTAAGCGATTTAATGAAGTCATCAATATCACTGGATAGGGCAGGAGGTGCAGGTGTCTTTGTTTCATCCAGTCTTCTAAGGTCAAAAAACCTTGTTGTTTCTTCTAGTTCTGGTTCAGGGCTGGGTGGTGGCAAAGCTTCATCGTCTAACCCAGTATCTCCACCGCCAACATAGTAGCCTTTATCAGGGTCGAAAAGAACATAACCCCCGATTTTGTCGGCTCTCTTTTTGGCCTCTTCATAACTTGTCATGGAAAACTACCCTATCCCCTCAGTAGCGGCGGCATTCGGACTGCTTGCGGTGGTGGTTGTCTTTGAGATGATAGTAGTTGGATGAGAGATGTCAGCAGTAGGTTGGTAGCAGGAGCCGAACACATCCAGACCTGCCGTGTTTGTCTTATTCCTAATGCGCTTACGCCAGTCTGTGTCATCTGGGTTGCCATAGCACACTCTTCCCCGATGCACCACTCTTTTAGAATCGGGCATTTCTTCCTTAATTCACCCCGGCCATTATTATTTTCCATTTGTTACCCCCTTTATCTTTCTCTCTCAGGAATATCGGTCAGCCTATCAACCTCCTCCCTTATCCTGTCAATAAGTGGTCTACTGGACAAAGGAACCCTGAGCGGTCTCTTTATCCTAGCCTGTATCCGTTTCTGTATCGCAGCCCACGAGTAGTAATCTTCTTTCTCTTCAAGCGCTTTAACCATTCTTACCTCTCTCTTGATACCCTTTCGCAGGGTCGCCTCATTCCCTATTCCGCCGGTAGCCTAACAAGGATAATTCTCCTTTAAGCCCCTTCTTCTATGTCGTCTGGGGGAGACCGAATGAGGTCAGCCGCTTTCTTCGCCGAACTTCTTCCCCCACCAATACCAAAGGTAGGTAGAGCTTCCTCTGTCGGTGGCTTTGTTCCACCAGCACCAAATGGCACTTTACCAGCAAGTATTTCATCAATATCTACCCCGAGTTCTGCCTCTACGATATCTATTTCGGCTGCCATTGTCTTGTCTCCATCTTCATAGAGCTTTGCCAGAGCTTCTAACCCATCGTAGATAACTAACGTCCGACTAATCCCCCTCAACTGTTGGCGCCTGAGCTTTGCTAAGTCCCCCTCCGGGTCATCTCTCTTTACGATGTCCCTCAGAATTGTCTCATCATCTAGTTTCCCCTCAACCTGTCTTGCCAGACTCCACCGAGCAAAGTCCGTCTCCGGTGTCCTTGCCGAATAGACATATGAGATATTGTATTCCCCCTCTAAATCAGCCATATTGATTTGATTCTTATGCCCTGGATTGCCTAACTCAAACTTGGTTAGCCCTAACGCTTCCATCTCAGCAATAGCCATCTCCGCTAACGCCTGCTTGGCTAATCCCCTGTTCCCCAGACGAGGCATGAAAACCTGCCCCTGACCTTGCTCTACTTGAACTAAGGCGACAGCACTCATGGGGCCTGGTAATTGACCCAGAGTAATGCGTGATAGACTGCCATCGTCTAACGCAACGGATAGCTCTTTTAGTAGCAATATGGCGGACTGCCTGACCTCAGTATAGGGTATCAAAGATATGGCACCTGGAGCATCAACTGGTACATTGGCGTTGGGGGTATTGATTTCAGTGGGGTTGTGTGAATCCCCCCCATCTTTGACATACTCCTGCGTGGAACCAAATAGCGACCTCATGTTGTGCGTCTGCATAATGGATACCAGCCGATTAAACTCTGATATCAGGTAGCGTATCAAGGCAAAGATGGACTCCCCTTCATTTTTCAGGATGCCATCATCTGAGAACATTAAGCCAATAGGCACAATTTGCACGACAACAGGCACAAACCCAAATATATGTGACTCCTCCAACACCTTCACCCCATCTAAATATATCAAATGCTCCTCTTCCGTCCAAATATCCACCACATCACCAGTTTTACCGGATAGTGTGATACCCTTCTTTACCGCCCACGCCTCGCTTTCGAGCATCGCCCTCGTCTTCTTCATCTCACACGCAGCAAACTTCAGCCCGTTAACCCCATAGGCATAAGTAACATAGCGAGCATCCCATTTCGGCATATCAATCGTAATTCCTTCGTCTGACTCTTGAATGAGCAGAGGCTGGACTGCCCTGCCCCGTAAGCAGCTCTGCTGGTCAATATAGGGCTCTACGTTCGGCGACCCTTGTTGGCGTCTCCGTAGATTAGCCTGGATGAAAAGGCGCTTGATAGCATCCTCAATCACCGCCGTATCAAGACTTTCATCATCAGACTCCACCGTCACCTTCTCATCAGCACGATTTAGCGAAGCCTCCACAAATGCGGCAAATATCGCCGGCCTGTTGGTCATCACCCCTGTAACATGAGGCACGGGTTTCTCGTCTAATCCCCTCATCACATACTTGACGTTGGTGATAAGCTTGGCATCATCGTCCATCCGTTGGTAAAGGTCAGCAAACTCTGCCTTCCTATCCTTGTGTAACTGGAGCCAATCTGTCATATCCCCTCCTTAATACGGAACGACGTTAGGTAACTTAGCATGGCGCTGCCCCAGAATAACCGTCTCAGGCGTGAAGTCACTGAGTATCCCCCTTTCCGCCGACATGAGGTGGTACTGTGCCTCATTGTGTATCGTCTCAGTTAAAACACTTTCCTTCTTCTCGTAGGCAAAACTCAACTTCTCTCGCAGGTAGTTTGCCATGTCGTTGAAAACATAAATCTTGTTGAGCCGGTGCATCCCTTGAACCTTCTGTATCTGATACTTTGGCGTCTGGCTGTGCTTAGGCTCCAGTATCGGCCACCCCTGGGCCGTATATCCCTGACGTATCTCCCCCTCTGTAGTATGATTCCCACCAGTCCGCCTGATGACGTTGTAACCGGCAGTTATCCGCTTGAATTCCTGCACGTGGTCATAAATGCTACGACCTACTGCCCCTGGTAGATACTCAGCAAAGGCATAAAAGTCCCCAGTGCCAGGGTTCTCTGCATAGAACATCGCAGCAGGATTAGCACTACCGAAATCGTGCCCAGTGTAGACTAACCACGTCTTAGGTATCTCAAAGCGTGGTAAGAGGCACGCCTTATCGTCAAATGAGGAATAAACAAGCCCCTCTAATCCCTTCCATAACCCGAGGACGTAGCGGTCTCGGTATGTGCCATCAAACTCGGAAAGTCTAGCCTTATAGTCCTCGGGCAGCTCGGGGTTATCGTAGGAACTTGACTGAAAGACATCACCCCGCTTCTCAGCGAAAAACATCCTGTAAAGGTAGTGGCTAGGGGGACCTGGGTTGGTAGCCGCAAAAATCTGGTGAGGCACACCTGGAAGGCGGAGGCGTCCCTCAATCATCTGCCAGTCATCCTCTACCGTCTCTATGGCCTCGTCTATTCCGCACCACCCAAGCTCTAACGACCCCAGCTTGAGCGGGTCATCCAGTCCGCCAAATAGTATCTGTGAGCCATTGATTAGCTTAATCAAGCCCTCGCTCTTATTGTAGTCAGCGATGAGTTCCTTCAGGCAGACCCGGTCGAGGAAGGTCTTTTGAGTAGTCTGAGATAGGGTAGCTCGCACCTTGCGACATATTAAACCAAAATTACCCGGATACTCGATAGAGAGTTGTAATCCCTTAGAACAGAGCACAAAAGTCTTGCCACAACCGAATGCCCCACTAAATAGCAAACGGCTTGCTTTTGAGGTCAGAAAGCCATATTGTTGCGGATTTATGGCATCGAACTTAATACTAATCTCAGGTTTTGTCTCTGTTACCATCTAGCCTTGTTTCCCCCTTAGATAACGCTCCACGTCATTGACTGAATTGGCTAACACTTCCCCTGTATCGGTGCGAACTATCTGTCCACCTGGTGCTAAATGTCTTTGTGCGAATAGTAGTTTGTAATCTTTCTCTATCCTATCCGTTTCATGGTTAGCCTCTACCAGCGCCATTGCCAACCTCTTCTTAGCTGACTGCGGGATACTAAAAGCTGAGGTCAACTCCTTAACGCTGGCTACCCTGAAGAAAAGCCTTTGATGCCCATTCCTTATCGCTACCAGTATGCAGGGCAAGGGCGTCTCAGCATTAGGCTTAGGGACAAACGCCTCAAAGGTAGTAAAGAAGCCTTTGTTGTAAGGGTCTTGTATCTTACGAGTGAAATATGCCAGCTTTACCAGTAGTCTACCTCTTTTCATATTCACTCCTAAAGTTCAGTATTTAGGCACGCTCCTATTATTCAATTGATTACTTAATTACTTAATGGGGCACAGGCTAGAAACTGTGCCCTCATTTTGTAAAGTTTATCTACTTCGTTATTCTTTACTATTAACAGAGGACGTATTTCTTCAGCTAATGATATTGCTTTCTTGCCAGTAAGAATCCAACGATATGACTGCTTATGCTTTGGGTTTGAATGGTTGCTTAGGGATATAGTCCCATCAAAGTTAGCTTTAAGCCACTCCATCAAGCTCACGCTTGTATTAGTTACTATAATCTGTGCTTGTCTTTGAGTATAGCCATCTTTATTTGTGCTATATGCTACATAAAAACAACCCTCCCCATCTATTATCCCAGCTACATAGCTCAACTTGTCTCGTAACATACACACCCCTTTTACTTATTCACTTACTAGCATCGTGCCTCTAAGACGATGCCGTAACTCCCCTTCCTTTTTACCTTCATTCTGTCTTCTCGTATCCCTTGCCGATGATGAACGTTATGTTGTGTAAGAGCTCCAGTGAGCCGGATACCGGCTGAGGAACCTTGCCATCCACCCGCTCACAGACTTGGATGAGGGGTGTTGGCTCACGCAGCAAGGCTCCCTCTATCATTGATTGAGCCAGTTGGTCTGCCACAAGGACAGGCGGCGGTATTTTATCTAAAGGAAAAGCGAGGCGGTGTCGTAGCCGTTCCTTCAGGCTCATAGTCCCGGGGTTATAGCCGTTAGTGCCTGGCGCGAATGGTATGAGGTTTTTAAGGCTGTTTGGATGCATCCCACGTTTAGGTTTCACCGACGCAGAGATTCTATTGGTAGCCACGCCTCTAAAATAGCACGGGATGAGGGAGGATGTCAAGCATTTCCACCCTGCCCGCCGCATGAGGCTTCGGCAGGCGGGAAAGTAACATACAAGCATATAAACATACATCCATACAAATTGGTCACTTAACATAACGCAGTAGGCACAAATTGCCCCTTGACAAGGATAGTATAGTATAGTATAGTATAAGAGAAAGCGAAATTAGGCTCGAGCTCCTGACCGGGAGACGGCAGGCGGAGAAAGGAGGGAGTAGAGGAAATTATGTATGAGACGACAGCCATTACACGGGAGGATGGGTTAGAGCTTGGAACAATAACCGTTGTCCCTAATAAGATTGGATGCAGTCACGCGTATTTTGGCTCTGGCACATGGATGGCGGTATCAACTAATGGAGGCACGAAGTATTTTGTCCATCACGCCAATGCTGTTAAATGGCTGGAGCGAAAGAGTAAAAACATCTACCCTATTAGCAGGTTAGCAGAATTTGTAAATAGGTAAGAAGTCCTGACCGGATGGCAGGCAAGGCGATAAGAAAAGAGGAGGTCACGAAATGACAATCAAAAGCAACCTGTATTGTCCGAGATGTGGGAAGCCAGTTAGCAGGGCTGGTTCCCAGTGGTCGGGGACACGTAGATTCCAGGTGTATAAATGTGCGAGGAAAGATGGGTGCGGGCATATCACAATGCACCCGACAGAAGGAGCAAGGAAATGAGCAAAGAATGGAGCAAGGAAGACGTCGATAGCTTCAGAGAAATCATGGAGAAGTTTAACGAGGCGAGAGCGCGCTGGCTCCAAAAATACGGGAACGACGACGGCTTTAATGAGTGGTTTAACCATCAGCTTGGCATAACTCCGACACAGCCGGGTATCACCAGCTAACCTGCGGGCTAAGGTATTGCTTTGCAGGGTGGTGCCATACCCCCTCCATTTTTGGCTGCGAACAACCTAAAAGCCTTTATTTCAGAGGATTTGCTGAGAGATACAATGCCCATTCTTTTCAAAATGGGTGGTGCCAAAGCATACGGATATAAAGCCGTATTGCTTCCGGCAGTATGCGATGTTTTTCTTAAAGCAAAAGATGCTGGAGTTCTTTTACCAAGGCAGGAACATATTGCAAAACAGTGTGAAATTTTAATCCGTGGTTTAGCAACGGTTGGTGTTATTGCCCTCGTTGATGAAGCAACTGGTTACCAAGAGGATAGGGCTAGAGATGCTCTTGAGGAAATACTAAGGAAATTTATTTCCGCTGAATTGCTAAAGTGGGTTAAGACATTCCCCGATGAATTTTATCGGCAGATGTTCCGCCTTCGGGATTGGCAATACTATCAATTCTCTGTCAAACGCCCCAGTGTAGCTGGGCGCATAACAAATGACATTATATACGAACGATTAGCGCCAGGTGTCCTTGACGAACTGAAGCGAATAACACCAAAAGATGTCAAGGGTAGGCGAAAATATAGATACCATCAGAGGTTAACATCGGATATAGGACACCCAGCGTTACGGGAACATTTAGCATCAGTGATAACCTTAATGAAGGTATCAACGAGTTGGCGAAGGTTTTATGCCATGTTGAATAGGGCATTACCAAAATGGGGTAGCACTTTATCAATGCCACTAGAGTTCAAGGAAGAAGAGGACGGAGAAGAATGAAGGACGACTGGATGAAAATCTTCTGGAAAACCTGTTATAATGTGTGGACTGTCTTGGCTATTATTGGGGTGGTCTTGTTTTTCGTTTTTCTGATAGCCGGTCTGTTTGTACCCCGCATAGGCATACCGTATTGGTGGCGTTAATGCCTATAATAGTAAGATTTAAGTTACTACCTTAAAATAAGACATTCCGTTTTTCTTTTATCCCTGTAACGGGTAGGGGGAATAGGCCACTCGCCTTGGAGTGACCTACCCCCCCGGAGTAGCTCAGGGATTGAGGGGTGTATCATCTAGTTTCTGGGATATTCTAAACGCACAATACACTACGGTTTTATTCGTGCAATAAAAAGCGGGATAGTCCATTCTTCTTAACAGGCAAAGTCCTTGCCCGATAAGACACGGATACCGAGGCACTTTGACCAGCCCGGTCTTTTTATCAACCTCTAGCGGCTCTGGCATCATATCTACTTCCGGCGATAGTCGGTACCCTCATTAAGGACACACAGCCCTACGTCAGTGTCGCTAAATCTGGACACAATCCGCTCTGGTAATTCTTTTAGGTCACGGTTAGTCGTTAAGACCGTCATCAATCGCTCCCGGTAGCGGTAACAAACAATGTCCTCTAGTTGACCATATTCCCAGGATGACCCAGAGCCGCCCATGCCAACATCGTCAATTATGACACGCTCCGCAATCTCAAACTGATTAAGTAGACTATCTAAAGTCGGTAGATTCCCTTCTGGTTGCATGGATGCCTTGAGTAATCTCATAATACTGGACATCGCTAACACACGGACAAACCTCTGTCTTTTGTAAAGTTCAATGGCAAGCGCCTCGCATAAGTAGGTCTTCCCATTGCCTACGCCACCATAGCACAACAAAAGAGGGCGACAATCGTCCCTGGTCGCCAGCGCCAAGAATGCGGTATATGCCGCTTCGGTGCCGGGCAGATGTTGCCAGTTCTCAAACGTGTGGTCGAGGGAACTGACTCTAAGTGACCGCCTTAATTGCTCTAGTAATTGTTCTTGGTTAGGTAATTCCTCCTCGGTAGTCTTCTGGCCGGGTATAACTATTCCTGGCCGGTAACGTTCTAGGATTTCCCTTAGTGGTTCCACCTTTTACCTCCCTGTCTTTATTTAGTGCAAACAATCCCTTCCAGCCGTTCATTATGGACTGATTAAGGACTTCCGTGGAGTTATCACCAGCAAGGCGTAGTCTATCAAGTTTGGCAATCAATAACTCAGTAGCTCGCTTCGTTGGCGTATCCTTCTTTGATTTTCTCATTTCAAGGTAGTCACCCCAGGTTTTCTTATCAAGCCAGCCCGGTAATAGAATAACTGCTTTCTTTAGTATAGTTTCCTTTAGTATAGTCTCTTTAGTATGTGTAATTACTGGTAATGATAACTCGGTTTCTTTGCCTGATAACTCGGTTTCTTTGCCTGATAACTGAGGTTTTATGGGTAAATTCTGTTTCCGTGATTTATAAACTGGCTCCTGTCGGTCAATAAAGTTCTGACACCAGATGTAACCAGCCTCGAATAATGGCTTGTCTATGGCTTCTAACTCAGCCATTTTACTGAGGATTACCCGAAGTCGTTCCGGTTGAAAGTGCATCTTCGCTGAGAGATATTCGAAAGATTCGGAGTTTCTGGTATCAATAACGTGGTTTCTGGTATTGGATATGCGCTCTAACAGCAACCACCAAGCGCTTAACCCTTCGTGTCCGAAGTGATTAAAGAGGATTGTGAGTGTCTTCCCCTCGCTGGCATCTGCATCGTGTGAGAAATACTCTACCGTATATTTCAGAGGTCTAGGCATTATGGATATCTTCCACTTGCTGTTTGTTAAAGTTGTGCTCTAGTTTTTTCAAACAATCTAAGCATAAGTCAAAGTATCTGTCATCAGATAAAGTCCATGATAATGACGGTCTCCCGTCATCAATTTCGCAGTTATCGCAAATATGGGCATAATCATCCTGGACAGAAGCCCCAGGTGAGTATACTCGTGCCATTCTAGCTCCTCGGTCTCGGTCTCTGATTGCCGTGGATAATCCGCCATGCCCTAGCGCTAGTAATACCAAATGCCTTGCCGATTTCCGCAAACGATAACTCTGAATGGACTATTGCATAATCTTTGAGGGTTTGATTGCGGGTTACCTTGCGGAGACTATCGTATCTAGCCATAATTAGATATTATAGACCTTGTTTATGTTCTTGTCAATAGCCTTTTAGGACAGTTTTTAATAAGAGCATTTATTGTCCTGAATTAGTTCCGTAAGAAACGGAATATTGTCCAAACAGCTTCATAATCTCTACTTTATTCCGTTCCGCAAGGAAGTGGAATATCTGTCCAAGTAGTTCCATACGGTGATTTTGCTAGTTTTAGTCCTTGACAAGCAGTATATCTGTATGCTAGACTTGTGTTATAGAGGTAAGAGCGATAGATGAACAATAGAAGTGAGCAAAAGCAGATAGAGGCCGGAACGCTAGACCGGAATAAGCGGCTTGTCGCCGCCTACCCAATCCTACCGATGAAGGAACTTGTGAGGCTCTTCGGTATCAGCCGCCAACGAATATCCAAAATCGTGAATGCGGCTAGACTGAGGAAGCAAAGAGGTTAAGCAGAAAGGTGGAAATGGAAAAGGTAATCAGAGAGCTAAGGAAAAGAGAAGAATTAACTCAGGAGAAACTAGCCCAACGTCTTAATGTCTCAGTCCAAACGGTGAGGAGATGGGAGGCTAGAACTAATAAGCCCTCGCCAATGGCACTAAAGCTACTCAAGGAACTATTCCCAGACTTTGGTAAGTCCTGACCGGGACACGGCAGGCAAGGATAAGGAGAGGCAAGAAATGAGGATATACTCAATAGCGAAGGTAGAAAGCG
>ERZ1292632.1945-Hain-H43-01um-R2-1945-length-18440-cov-78_pt1 | contig 18440 bp, 28 predicted proteins | sample MGYA00564407_ERZ1292632 | MGnify/ENA primary metagenome ERZ1292632 (study PRJEB36523, sample SAMEA6512637) | groundwater metagenome | collected 2019-01-08 | study: AquaDiva: Metagenomics assemblies of 32 groundwater samples | reverse complement strand
AACCGTCACCGGAACCGTCACCGGAATTTTTTAGCTCTTCCATATTTTAACTCCTGCAATAGACAATCTCGCCTTTTCCGAGCAGGGAATAATCTCTATCGCTTGTGTCAGGGTTATATTCACCTCGCAGGGGAATTTGCAGTTTTCTGGTTTAGAGACACCGTCAACTGCTAATTGAGATAGACAACTTGCCCCATCCCAAGACCACAACCTGCGGGCATTTACCATAGTCACCTCTTGGCCTGTTCGTGATTTGAGATACCCAGCAAATGCTCCCGCCGAATATGTCCTGACAATGACATAATCCATCCCGCCTGTTTTAGTAGATGGCTGTAATGCCTGAGTTTCAGGCACATAAGCCACCCCATTTACCGATATTCTGTCTCCAGTTATTTCCATTTGTTACTCCTTTCGTGGCATTGCCACATTACTTATCTTTTTCCTTTTGGGTTATCTTCAAACTTAATAAAACTCCAAATAACACCGCAATAGTGTGCGTTACTAACACCAAGAATACTAAACCTACAATATGTCCCTCACTCATCTCCCTACTCCATTTCTACCCCTGTTGGGGTGGTTTTAGTTTATATTTAGCACATTCAGTTACTATAATTCTGCGTCTAAAAGGTATTTTCTTGTTATAATATTTTACTAATACCGAGCAGGTTTTTGTGTTTTTTCCGACTCTTATACTATGGACACAAGAGGCACATAAGGTATTAATCCAATCTATCATCCCATCCTCCTCTCTATTTAGTTTTTAGTTTGATCGGGTTTAAGGAAATAATTATTCCGACTTCTGAATCAGTCAAATATCTCGTAATCAATCTATTATCACTCTTATCTTCATCCAAGATTATACTTGCTAATTTAAGTTTATCTGTATCAATCTCCACAAATTCCAATGCCTTTGACCTTGCCCACGCAACAAGTTCGGGGGATTTGTTGGGGTCTATATCTAATTCAATCTTAATCATTTTTGATTCTCCTTCCGTTGTCGTGACATTTTTCGCATAAAGTTATTCCATTGTTAGTGTCCCACATAGGAGTGTATGCCATTGCCCCGTCATAGAGATTAAATAACGGCAAATATTTTTTGACTTCTTGTAGCAGTTCTTTGAACGATTTTATATGATGGGCTTCAAGATTACCGCCTGTTTTGTCCCTACAATCTTGGCAAGTAAAATCATCCCGAATAAACACTTTTTGCCGCCATTCGGCATATTTTGCAGAATTGCGAACTCTCTCTCTTATTGGTGATATTCCCCCCTTCCAGCCATGATTTTTCTTTCCTCTCTGGGCTAAACTAATTCTTCTTCTTGTTGCATCCGTCGGTTTTTTACCTTTTCTGGATAAGCTTATTCTATTTTTTGTTTCTTCCGTCAGTTTCTTGCCCTTTTGAGATAAACTCATTTTCATTTTTGTTTCTTTCGTCTTTTTCCTACCCTTAAGCGATAAGCTTATTTTCAGTTTAGTTTCTTCTGTCATCTTCCCCGCCCTACTCTTTGTCTTTTTATTCTGGCTCATTGGCGTTCCTTTCTGATTTTGTGCAATGATTTCTTGAATCTCTTGGGGCTTGATAATCGCATATTGCTTCCCGTGATAAACTGCATTCCCAGAAAAGACCAGCAATAAGTTTGAATTGGCATATACCACTATAATTACACGTTATAGGAATTGACTTATCTATCATCCCCCACTCCTTTCAGTTAGGATTTGTTTCAGTTCATCTATCATTTTGTGGTCTCCTTTTTATGTTCACAAGCACTTTGTTTGTTACACATCTTTTCCTTATAATAAATACAAGGTGTTTTATTAATAGAACATTCTCCTGTTATCTCATCAGACAATTTAGACCTGTTTTGTTTATGTTTAGACATTTCCATAATGCCCAATGTTAAAAATGGAAGTATTTCTTTATCCTTACTCATTTTACTCCCTCTTCGGCAACAAGCCGAGTTTGGTTAGGTTTTTAATGCTCGCAGATATTCCGATGAAATCTTTTTTGTTATTAACAGTATAATACAGACACCCCTCAATTATCTCGCCAAGTTTTTGCTTGGTTTGACATAACTTATCGCACATTTCTTGTTGATGGTCAATACACATCTCACAGGTTGCCCAGTGGCACAATCCACACAGCACATCATCAATGTTTGGTTGGTTGGCCATTGGCTTGTCTTCCTTTCTTTTCGTACACTCTATACACTCGCCCGGCTCTGGCTCGCCTTTGCAGGGGTAAGTTTTTATGTAATCTGTGTTTACCCCACTTGGATAATCTTTGCTCATTCTATCATCCATTCTTTCGGGAAATCTGTCGTTCTGAATTGAATATGTTTGCCAATATTATCTTTTATATAAATCGGAACATCTGAAATGTCTTTGATTCGTTCGGTTAATCTAATAACCCAATTAACATCGGTCTTTCGTTTTGACTTTGTTAGCCCTCCAATAATTACCCAATCGGCAAACATATACGGAATATAAACTTCCTCAAGAAGTGGTTCAAAATTAAGTAATCTTCTCACCTTGATTTTACGCTTATATATCTCGGACTTTTCATTCCAATCCGCTTGATTAGTAATAGTTAATCCAATCCATAAATTAGACGGCCTTTCCTCGCCATCTGGTATATTCTGGGGTTGTTTGGTAAGAACTATAAAGATATGGTTGTCATTATCCTTAATGGTTTTATAAACTTCTTCCCGCCATATTGCCTTTACCATCGGGTCATATAGGTCTGTAGTTGAACCGCAAAATATTATTGATTTGGTTTTTAGTTTTTCCGGCTCAAATATCTTTTCAGGGTGGAAGGTAGGGGCAAACGACCTCTTAAACCTCTTGTATATCCGGCTGGCGTAACAATAAAAACAATTATTAGTGCAACCAGTTATCGGATTCCACGTAAAATCACACCATTCTATTTTCGTTTTATTCATTTTAATATATCCTCAGTAATTGTTTTAGGTCTATTATTGCCTGGTCCAGCATACAAGTCATAATACTTTTTCAATATCTTCTGGTGTCCTGACTATAACATATAAACCGCCGCTGGCCTCAAACCATCTTTGGAATTCTATTTGCTCCCCACTTTGTTTGCCCACAGAAGATTTACATTCAATACCGAACATTTGTGTTATACCTCTGCCAAGCGGCATATGCTTCGTAGATATTATCCCGCCGTAGTTATCAATATTTACGGCACCTACAATATCAGGAATACCCTTGAGCGTATAAGGATTCTTGCACCATACATTGCCCCTTTTAATGCCGCCGGTATTGACGCGGCCAAAGTAATATCCCTTCGCCTTCAAATATCTCAAACAATATCTTAAAATTTCCGCTTCTTTCATTTAACCATCCTAAACTCTATTACCCTACTTTAACCCTAAACCACTCTCCGATTAAACTGCGTCGGTCGTTCTTTCATTATATCCTCTTCTGTTCTTTATCCATTCTCAATCTGTGCCTGGCCAGTTCCACATATTCCGGCACAATGTCTATCCCCAGATAATTGCACCCCATCTTCTGGGCCGCAATCTCCATCTGGCCGCTTCCCGAAAACGGGACCAGAACCGCCCCCCCCCTATGCAAAAATAAATCAATTATCCAAAGGCACATATTCCCGTTATCAGGGCAAGGATGGGAGTGCCTCCCATCCTTAATAAAGTTCTGGGCGTCAAATACAACCACATCCCTCGGAATTCTCTTGCCCTTTATCGGACCATCATAAAACACAAACGGCTCGTAGCAATTAAATCCACCTACTGCCGAATACGATACTGACGATGGCTTATTTATCTCCACTACCCATAAAGCGGGCGGGTAATTCCATAATGCCCTCACCCCCGGAGTTACAACCAGTTTCTTGGCTACCCGTCTGGCTTGGGCAAACCAATCCAAACAGAATTTTTTATACTCCTCGTCTGTTTTGGTCTCTAATCCGTTCGCGTATTCCCTTGAATTCTTGCCGATTCCCTTTCTGGCATTAAATGGCGGGTCGGCATAACATAGGTCAAACGACTTGTCCGCCATCCCCGCCATCACCTTGATACAATCGCCCAATATTATCTCATTCATTTTCGTTCCTTTCTTTTGGTATTGAGCATATTGTTATCCCTCCACTCTATTCCGTCCCATTTTCTTTTTCATCCTTATACTCCCTTTCTGGAATAATCTGGTCTGGCGATGAATACACCTGCAAGGATTTTTGTGGTCTCCTTTTTATGTTCACATAAGTCGCCTATCATCTCCAGTAATTTCAATCTTATGGCACATCTCATTTAATTCTCTTTCTTGATTCGTTTATCTTCTCCCTGGAGTTTAATAATATCGCACATTCCAGCAATACGAGATGATACTCTAACATCTATTTGCATATCTATTTGGTGTAAATTAAAGTTAGATGTTATTAAAGTAGTCAATAAAAATTGCTCTCGTTGATTGATGATATAATAAGTTACTTGACGGACATATTCAGTCAGTTTTTCCGCTCCAATGTCGTCAATAGCCAAAATACCCGAAAAATTAGCCGTTTCCTTTGCCTGTTCAACAGAGGTTAATTCTTCTGCCGCCTGTTCTTTTTTATATAGGTCTTGTAGTGTCATAATAAATTCGGTATAACTAATCCATTTTACAGGCACACCGTCTCTGATATATTCCTTAATCATCCCAGCCATAAGCACTGTTTTTCCCACACCAGCCCCCCCTGTGATAAAACAAGACTTATTCTTATGTTTTCTTATTAACTCTATCTTATTCTGAGTTAATTCTGTATCCCTGAATTTAGGTGGTATAATATAAATACTTTCTTTTAACCTCTTTTCTTTAATTGTCTCATTATATAAGCCCTTGCAACTGTCGGAACATGTCAATCTTTTTGACTCCGGTTCTTTCTTAAACTCTTTATCACATACCAAACACTTAACTGTCGTATGTTCGGGTAAGATGGTCATACTTTCCCGCATCTTCCGTTCCGCTATTTTCCGGTCTAAAACCGCCTTTTCTTCGTCCAGCACTTGTTTGAATGGTTTCATTTTGTAACTCCTTTACTACATTCCAGCACATCATACCTTTTCGGTTCATAATGTCCTGTTCTGTTATCTTTAATCCGGTCGTTAGCGCGGACATAAAATGCTTCCGGCTTAGTTCTATACTCTGGGCCGGACAGTATTGGTTATGTATTTTAGCCAAATGCAAGGATAATTGGTCATTGGGGTCAAGGTCCCCCTTAACAACCCCCTTATTAGAATAAGAATCAGAGGAGAGTAGAGGAGAGGGCGTCCGATTTTCGGACGCCGTGTCCTCATTTTCGGACATCATCCGTCTTTTATGCCTGTCAGATAACTCAAACTCTTGGTGGTTAATGAGATAAATAGTTCCGTGTTCTGTCATTTTTACCTTGCCAAAGTGGATAAACTTGGCTAAAGACCGCGTTAGCAGTTCCTCGTCAATATTGAGTATTCCGACCAGCTGTTTATGTTGATACGGGGTGGTTTCATTAGCACGGATATATCCCTGGTCTTTGCCGGATAGTGCTATAAAATCTACCCAGACGCTTCTTTCGTCTGGAGTTAGTTCTATTCTTGTTGACCCGAATATCCACTTGTCAATCCATAGTGGCATCCAGTCATCGCCTTTTTTATTTTTCATATGCTTTTTCCTTTTGTAACTTACAAGGTGGACAAACTGTTGGAGATAATCCGTGTGGACATCTTTTTTTTGTAGGAATAAAAGATTTAAGGGCGGGGCTTGTTGCGAAACAGACAGACCTCTCTTGCGTAGCAAAATTGGAAATGTCACCCCGCCCTTGATTTTCTTGAGTTGTAGGTTGTTGTCTATTCCGCATGACCTTATTATATCATTTCTGTTTCATTTGTAAAGTAATTGCAACATAATTCGTAAATTATTTTATTTTCTTGCTTATTTTATAACCGCACCTAATACACTGCCACCAGATTTTGTTATGCTTATAGACCGGGAATATCCGGTGTAATCTGCCACCGCATTTTTTGCCGTGAAACTTCATCATATTTCGTTACATTTATTTAATTATCGGCGTAGTATGGTCCAACCAATGCCCGTAACATAATACCGGCTCGCCCTCTTTCTTTAATGCCGGTTTGCTACAGAGTATACATTTGGCTGTCAATTCCTTTGACCGCGATATACATCCTTTAGATTCCCTCTCAGCCCTAGCTTCTTTTACTTCTTGCAAGTATGACCAGACAATATCCTTGTTGTAATATACTCTTGGCTTCTCGCCAGTTGCAAATAACTGTTTAGCCAAAGTTATCGCTTTAGTTTCATCGGTCATTTTCTCATAGGTTACAAATGCGCCGGAAAACTTACCCCACCCAGCGCCTTGAGTCCATACTTTAATAAGATACTTTGCTTTTCTCATAGTTTAATATCCTTTCATAATATTATTATATCCAGTTAGCGCAATGCGACCGATACCCGCATTTCGGGCATTTGATTATGTCGTGTTTCAGCCATATCCATTTGGGCCGTCCTTTATTTCTGTCACTGCAACTTAAACAAGGGCAGAATAACCCTGTTTTACACTTGGGGCATACCATATCGGCATTTTTCGTCTTCATACCTTCACCTTTCTCAACGCTATCTTGCTTTGCCTTAAAGCCCTAAACGGCAGTGTCATCTCGGTGCCGTCTATAGGTCTGTTGTTATGCCCCACGCAGATAATACGCACCTTGTAGTTGGAGTCCGGGCCGGAAAGGATTTTGACCCTGCCGAGCCGGTGGTGATATAGGATAATATTCATCTCCTATTCCTCTCTACCCCTTGAGGGGTGGTTGGTTCTTTATCAAACAAACTACTCTTATCGTTTTTAATAGACAATAGCATTTGGTCAAATATGTATTTGCCGGTTTCTGGCTCTACACAGTTACATAACATTAGATTTACTTTTGTTTTTGGAAGTGTGTATTTACTCAAATCAAAATTAACGATGGTTTTCCGTTCATCCATTTGGTCTTTTCTGATATATCTTGTTGGGCGAGTATCATTAGTTCTTATGTGAAAGTTAGTCCAGTAATAATGGCTGTTCAGTTCTATCGGTGAAATTAAGGGGTCGTAATAACTAATAACATTTTCAATACAATACATCCCCTCAAACCAAAATGAGAGCAACAGTATTTCCTGATAAAGGTGCATATCTGGGTATTTCGGAGATGACCCTTTGTGATTGTTAATGTTGTTCATCCTACTATGTGTAGGGCAAGGCGGACTCGCCCAAATAAACTCATACTCCTTAAAATGGTCTAATAGGAATTGGTGGGCGTCTGCCACAATAACCTTGTCTTTGGGGAAGAAGTCGTGATATATCGCCGCAATCTTCGGGTCTAACTCCACCGCGGTTATATCGTGGTCATCACCCCAAAAACGCCTATTTCCTCCTATTCCCGCATATAAATTTAGAATATTCATACTCTCACCCTTTCTGCGTGTGTGTTTGCTTCTCGCAATAACTGCACCCGGCCTCGCTCAGTGACGAAGAAAACGCTCACCAGCACAGTAAGACCCCTGGCATCTGCTTCTTCTCGTGTCAATGGCCTTTCGGTCATATAACCCTCTTCCCTTAACTCTCTGGCTCGTCTGTCTGCACTGGTAGTCGGATAATCCCATTTAATCAACTGCGTAGTAGTAACACCTCCAGGTCTTTGGGCTAATTCAAGAATCGCCAGTTTCACTTCACTCAGCATTTTTAGTTAAGTTTCGTTTTAATCCACTCTATTATCTTATCCATTTTTACCCGATAGAACACCTCAAAGTCCTGCTTCCGGTCTGTTAGTTCCCAGAGTCGCCAGATACACGCCCGGAGCCGCTGGGACGGGTGTTTCTCTGACTTCTCAATTTGTATATCCGGCAGATTGGCAACATCCTCTTGCTTGATTTCTTGTTCCGAGAACAGAAACCACCCTGCTTTCTTCCTGACCGAGAATAGAACCGCCTCGTCCGCGCCGGACATTTCTTGGCAATCCATACTAACCCTCAGTGTTTTATCATCCATTGTTGAGATTTTACTGATGAACGCCTGTGCTGTAAATATCTTCTTGTCTGGCATTACTTTGCTCCTTTCAGTTTGGGCGGCAATTTTCTCCCACAAATCGTTAAAAGGGAATGGAACTATCGTCCTCCGGCTGTTCCGGGGCCGGTTCTGTTGCCGAGTATCCCGGCTCTGCCTTTTCCATCTTGATTATAAAATGCACCTTGTTAGCCAGTATCTTTATCTTGCTATGCTTCTGCTGGTTCTTATCAATCCAGTTTTCGGTGATAAGTTTACCTTCCACCAATATAGGGCTACCTTTTGTCAATGTGTCCTTGCAGATAATCGCCATTTTACCCCAGATACTGACATCAATAAAACAGGTCTGTTTCTGTTCCTGGCCTTGCTTATCCTTGTAGAAGTCATTAGACGCCAGGGATATGTTGCATACGGAGTTAGCGTTGGGATTAGTCCGTAAATCAGGGTCTTTGGTTAATCTGCCCTTGATAAGCGCTCTGTTTGTGTCTGACATTGGTTATCCTTTCTTTATCAAAGATACTCCATATAAGAGTATTTTTTGTTTCATAGCCGAGTAAGCCGCCGAGTTAGCCGAGTTATCCGCCGAGTAAGCCGCCAAGTAAGCCGCCAAGTAAGCCAAGTAAGCCGCCGAGTAAGCCGAGTTAGCCGCCTTCTTGTTTTTTGCGGATGGGTTTTTGATACATTCCTTTGCCGCATCTATCGCTTCCCTTGGTCTCTTGTCGTTAGGGTGCTTATCTTCATATATTTTGATGACCTGCTCTGCGGCATAAACAGCATACTGGACATATTGTTTATATGCCATTGTCCTGACTATCAACCAATTAGCCCAGTCAAGTTTGCCCGCTGACATTAACGCCGTAATAAACTTAACTCTATCTGTTCCGATTAACTTATGCTCCTTTGCCCAGTTAATACCCTCTATGCAGGGTTTATTCTTCGTAATCCACTTCTCGGTTATTTTCATACACTATCCTTTCTTATTCCCGTGATTTATTATTAAATGTGCTAAAAACACGCAAAATAGTATAAATCCATTTATCAAAATTATAGTAGTCATCTCACACTATCCTTTCTTATTGAACTCTAATCATCGGCTTTGGCTATCAGTTCGTCTTCCTTATGCCTCTCTCTGGCGAAATCAGGGTCTGGGTGGGTAGTTACCCCCATTTTAGTGGTTTCAGTCGGTTGTATGGGCATTTCTGACCTATTACGCCCTATTGTAGGGGTATCCTGTTGACGAAACTCCTCTGCCTTGGCCAATAACGCTTCCTCTTTGCAATGTTCATCTCTGACTTGGTTTCTGGTCTTGTATTCAGAACAGGATATTATCGCCTTGCCTGCACTTATAGAGTCATTATTAACCTCGGCTATATCTTCATCGGGGTGCCCGCACTTAAAAAATTCATAATCCCTGCCCTCTTCGGAACCGAAAACATAAAGTTTTTGATGTATGCAATTATCGCATTTCATTTATTTATTCTCACTTTCTGGCGGATACTCAAACCGGAGTATAACGCCGTTATCATCTTTTTTGACGTTGCATTTTCCGGCCATTCCGTCTTTGAGCCATCCGGTTAGTTTTGTCGCCTCTGCGCTGGTTAAGTCGCCTGTCTTTTCCTTGAAGAATAGACCCCCCAGCATCGGTGCGCCTTTGTCCGGGGCGATATTGGCCTGTGCATACAGTACCTTAAGAACCTCAATCTGTTGCTTGGATATTTTACCGGATGTCACATTATTAAGGCCATTAGCAATGTCCTTTCCGGTGACTGGTGGCTCATCGTGACTCCCCATATCCATTTCTTCTATGTCCTGGGTAAAGAGGTCGCTGGCCCCGGTTGATGTCAATACTGCATCTACCAAGGCGCGTTTCTTTGCCATCTTCAATATCGTGTTAGCCAAGTCAAAGGGATTAGTTCTGACCATTAGTTTCGTTCCCCACTTATCGGCCTTGCTTTTGCGCCTGTCTGCCGGGGTGGTGTCATATTCTTCCTTATAAACTTTTTTCCAGTTGTATTTCTCTTCGGCAGATGAACATTCACCCACACCAGAACCCACAAACTGTCCGTCCGATATTCTCAGTAAGTTGACCTTAATCCGATACCTTATCATATCGGGAGTAGATAGGTCGTCTTTTTCTGCCACATTTGTCGCTAACCGGAATGTCAGACATAATTTCTCTGCCCCGGCTTTTAGTAGGGTGGGTTTCTTTCCACACCCAGGGATAACGCCATAATGCACATCTTTCTGCATTACCTTTTGCTGTATCTCCTTGATTAGTTCCACTTGCTGGATTACGTCTTGCGCTGTTAGTGGCCTGATTGTTTCCATTGGTATCGGCATTGCCTCGTCTTTATTGGTAGTTGCTAATGCCGTTCCAGGGTCTTTTTTTCCTGTGAGTTCCCTAGATGCTCCTTTAATACTCATACTTCTCTCCTTTGCCTTTCGGCGGTTAAAGTTTATTTCACTTCCTCAAAATCAACAGAGTTACTTTTCATACTCTCTGTTCCTTTCTGCCTTTCGCGGTTAGTTGTTTGGTTATAAACTTTGCTTCCTTCAGCACACTCCGCAGGCAATCAAGCAGATTCTCGTTGCTTTCGCCGCCCTTGACCAGTTCCGTTATCTTTTCCATCGTCTCAATGTGCGTCAAGCATTGCTGCTTCCAGCCGTTGGCGATGGTTTGCCATGTGGTGATTAGTTCATCGTTATCCATTACTAACTCCTTTTATAAAAAAAGACGAGGCGGCCGATGAAAGACATTGATGAAAATGCTAATGCACCTTGCGATGCACTACCGCCCCGCCAGTTTTTAGTTTTGCTGTTGATTGTTCCATCTTTCATCTGCCTATACTATCGCTTTTATTTAGAGTAATTTCAAGTAAAAAATAAATAATTATTAAAAATTATAAAAGTGTAATTTACGCTTTTATGATAGTTACCATACAGGTTGTATGTGTGGCGTGATAATGCACTATTACTTGTGGTGGGCTAAAACGGCTAATATTTGCAGAAATCTTGAGAATTATTTAGAAAATACTTTTATCTCGCCCCAGCCCTTGTCGTATTTTCGGAGTTCCTTATTTACGGCGCGGCTTTCTGGTTTGGATTTTATACTCTCAAAATAGCGGACATCTACCAACATACCCTTAAACTTTCTCGCTGCCCATTTGCTTGTATGGTCATCCACTATTCTAATCTGTCCGTTTGGTAATTGTATCCTTGTTCCTAATGGTAATAACCCTCTGGCGACCGCCACGCCTTTTTCGTTCCTTGCACATTTGCCCATAGCGTTTTTATTTCCCTCTCTGGGCTGGAGTGAGGAATAGGCAGTTAGCCGGACTTTTATTGTATAATACTTTGGTGCTGGTCTGATCGGGGCCTCCGCAACCTCAGCCAAGCATAAAAACAGGCATAGTATTGCCCCAAACAGCCCCAGATACCTCTTTAATGAGCCGATAAACGATAGTTTCATAACAGATTCCTTATCTTCTGGGCTATTTTACCGTAAATATCACCGGCCAATACCGCTCTGAATTCACCAGTATCTTTACTCAAAGGAATATTATTGTAATCAAACATCTTGTCTATCGTATGTGAAATCTCGTGTATCAGGGTCGCCATATCGTCTATCGTCCAATTATATCTTCTTAACCAAATGACGAAAACTATATACACAGTATCCCCTATCTTCTCATCTGCGCTAACTTCTATTCGCTCCATATCAAATGACAAACCCCCAAACCCGTTAATACTAACCGGTTCATTATACTTATATTGCCTTTCAAGTAATTTAGATAATTCATCACCGCTATATCCGATATAACAATGTATCCGGTTGGCGAATATCGTATCCCAAATCTTAAAATTTGCTTTCAGTTTCTTTATCATATAATTGCGTATGGCCGGTCTCCACCCGGCCCCAACCATAAAGTATTATTTCGGTTTCGGAGTAGTGTATTTGAGAACCAATTCTTTCAAGTACGCGTCTACTTTCGCATTAACCGCCTCGGACTTGATTACCGCCTTTATTTTATCGGTAGTAGTTCCTTCGGTTTTGGAATACGCCTCAACCCCCTTAATAACCGTTTCTGCGACCTTCTCAATCCGGGCCGCCTTTTTCTGCGCTTTTTTCTTGCCCAGCCAGCCAAGCACCGGGACGACTATCTCAACGATAGTCTTTAGAATTCTAAGCCAACCCATACTTTACCCCTTTCTTTCCGTTAATAAAGTTATAATTTTATAACATAAGTTGCCAACGCCCATACTCCGGCAATAATTACCGCCAATCCGCCCAGTATGGCGCATACATAACCCAATATCCGGCCACCCATCCCATCGTGTTCGTCTTTGTTATGCTCCTTGATTCCCTCGGCTACCTTTGCGCAGGATTCAACCTTGTGATTTTCTAACGCCCCATATAATGAATGATAGCACTGTTTATTAAGGGCAATATCGGTTACTGCGTCCGCCAGAGTATCGTTAATCTTGTCAATCTTATTTTCCATTCGTATTAACCGGTCTAAGAAATCGCTCATAGTATCTGCTTTCTTCTGTTGATTGTTTTTACGATTACATTGCCTGCCCATTGTAGCGGGTATAATATCAAAAATAACACTACCGCTATTATCTTACGCTCTGTCTCGTTTAGTTTAATCTTCATACATCCCCCTTGTTATCCTTAGAAAGTTTGGTTATTCCTCATAAGTTATCAAAACCTTTATTGGCTTGGATAGAATATTCTCGCTGTTTGTTGCATGATTCCCAACTGTTACATTCGTTGCATCCGCATACCAATCATATTGATAGCCCGCAGAATTGGTATAGCTTGAAGGAACATAACTTCCACTGGAGTATTCTACCATGACTTGTATAGCGATAATTTTTGTTGATGTCAGCCCATGCGTGATAGATACTCCTCCACCCTCCGCAGCCGCAGTTGTTCCCGTCAACTTCTTCATCTTTATCTTTGGAGCATCTGAACCTAATTGAGTAAACCCGTTAATATCTAAAGCGACATCGGGAGTCGCGGTTCCTATCCCGACATTACTTCCAAACAGGGAAATATATGCTTGTTCGGTACTATCTGTAATGCGCATCAATAATAAAGCGGCTGTTGTCCAGTCAGAGCCACCACTCGTTCGATAAAGGCGAGTTCTCAAACCGACTCCGTTTATCGTTGTTCCACCCTGAAAACTTATATCAAGATTATTTCCAGCAGTAGTTCCTAAACTTCCCCCCAAAACGTGTAAGGGATAACCGGGGACTCCCGTCCCTATTCCAACCCTATTATTTGTTGCGTCTATATAAAACGTATCTGTGTCAAAAGCATAATTTCCCGAAGCTGTATCACCAGTATTGAGCAGATAATCAGAATGAGCTTGCGTATTGTTCGCAATGTGCGCTTGAATGTTTGCGTTTGCCGCCTCAGCGCCAACACCCGCGGCAGTATGCGGACTTCCAGTGCCTGTAATATGAGTTTGGATAGCGACGTCATACGCCTGAACATCAGTCCCTATAACTAATGCTAAATCAGTCCTTACTTCTGAATATGTTCTTTCAATCAAAGCAGAAGTTCCATTGCCCTTTAGATAGGAATTGAGGGTTGCAGAAGATTTCCCAGTTCCGCCATCTGCAACACTAACATCTGTTCCAGATGCCCTGTAAATATAAGCCGAACCGATAGTTACCGCAGTTGGTAAATCGGTATAATATCTCGGATAATCCGCAGCATCACATCTTATAATAGAATCCGCAACGGCGGCAGGAGAGCAGAAGAAAACATTACCACCTACGGACTTGACATAAATAAACCCTCCCGCAGCAGTATTTACATCTGCGCCTGTTCCACCGTTGGCTATTGGAAGCGGCGAGTTTAATGTCGCTATTGTTCCAAGCCCTAAAGTTGTCTTCACCTGTGCAGGCGTTCTACTCGCCCAAGCACTGGCTACACTAACTATAAAGTTATCGGTTGTGGCTGTTAGTCCGGCTATGGTAGTCAAATCACTATCTAACCCTTGAGCGTCCGTTATCCCATAACCGGATAATGTAGTCGGTTTAGAGGCAAGTTGTGCAAAGGTATAATCATTCTGTGCTGCGACTACTGCACCAGTCCGGCCAAAGACACTCGTTACCGGATATGATATGTCAGAAGTCAAAGCAATCGTGCCTGAAGCGTCCGGTGCCGTATATGTCCTTAATGTCCCCGCTGTTAATGAAACGCAGTCAAACCTGAACTGCTTTTTAACATTATTGGCGTCCACTATCCTGTCTGTATCGGATAGATACCCGAACATTATATTAGTCCCCATATCTATCGGGCCGTTAAAGTTGATTTTCTCAATAGGGATACTCTCGTAAGCCATGTTAGATATGGCCTGCGTTACCTGCCCCGTAGTTAATGATATATTATCTGGCATAGTTTATTCTTTGCCGTATTCTTTCAGCAACTTAGCATAATCGCTGTCGGAAGATTTACCGCCATTTCCGCCACCGTATTGTTTCTTTAGTGTATCATAGTCGCTTGTTTTACCGAGTTCTGTGGATGTCTGAACACCATCAATTGCGCCTATTAACTCCATTGCTTCTTCATAGGGCGCAATATATGTGTCTTCAATACCCCTGCGGTATGTAACTTTTCTTGGTTCTTTAACTCCGGGAACACCGATATAAGAAGCCGCTTCCTGTATGGTGTAGGCGACCTCACTCAAGACACTGAACGACGGATTATCCTGAAACATCTTTAATAATGTATCGGTCGTTACCAACTCTACCATATTATTAACAGTTTCAGCCATTGCTTGCGCCACCTTAGCCGACTTCTTATAGCCCGCCTTACCCAGTTCGTATGACAGATACATCCCGCTACCGTAAAGAAGGAACATTTTCCCGAAGTTCCTTACGTTCTGCGAAAAAACCCTCCCGGCTTTCATATCAGTAATAGCGGAATTTGCCACACGCCTAACAATCAATCCATTAGTTATACGCCACCTATTCATCTGGGTTATCATCCTGCCTGGTGCGGTTTGCAATAGCAAAGGTGTTTGGGTCTTTGAGAATATGCCCTGCGTTTGGGCTATCGCATCTAATATTTGTCTGCGTTTTCCCATAGATATAACACCCGTAACCCATTCTTCTTTGGTCAGTCCTGACAGCATCATAGACGTTCTTACTTCTATTTCTCCTAACTGCTGACCAACCATAGAATATCGCTCCAGTTTCCTGAGACCACCCTTAAACCCTGTCGTGGCGTATTCGTAAAACATATCATCCAATATACCATATTCCTTAGCCATTGCCATTGCTTTTTTAGGTGAACTCATAAACCTACCCTTGCCAACAAGATATTTATGCACGGGGGTAAGAATAATGCTATTGCCTTCACCGGCAATTACATTTTTTAGTGCTGACATACGCTTAAGACCAAGCAACTTGACGTATCCAATATCAACAATCTTATCTCCAATATTAGCCAGCCATGCCGCCTTGCCCGTTCTAAACTCAAAGTCCAACGCCCTGCCCTTTAGATTTTGTAAATATCGCTGCATCCATTTGGCTGTTTTGGGTTGTAGTAACAACTGCTGAATGGCCTGCCCCTCAGGCAACACTTTATTAAGAGCCATTACCCTCTCGTAAACAGTTGAGTATTCTTCTATGATTTTGCGGATGTTTTGGGTAGGCGTTATCCCTCCTGTCCGTTTTTGGGCGAACTTGAAGAATTTCTCGCCACCTATAATATCGTCCAGCGCTAACATAATATTGGTTGGGATATTTGGGTCTTTAGGACTTCTGCCAACCATCTCTGACACCGTCTTCAAGATGCCCTGATTCCATATCTTTTCTTCAAGCCCTTGTTCTATATGGGTTACATAATTCTTGCGCCACTTAGTAAGTTCAAGGTCTTCCCTCGCTTTGGTAAAGAAGTTTCGTAAATATGCCACCACACCGCGTTCTTCTCTGGTCAAAGAAACTTGCTTACCACTCAATGCGTCAAAGATTTCAGGGTTAGTTTTGAGCATCTTCTCTTTAATACCACGTTCTGGTCTTGATTTTTCAGCCGCACTCAACATCTCGTCAAATTTTGACAACCGCCTTTCGGTTTCCTTCTCGGCTTGCCATAACAAGTCGTCTCCCTTATTCACAATTCGTTCAATAAGCGGATGTCCCTCCTTGATGTCAACGGTAGGTATCAACTGATTGGGTATTCTCTTGACGAATATCCCCTTGTTTAATACTTCCTCTTTATCGCCAAACTTATCTATAATAATACGTTTGGGAGTTAATTCCGGTCTCTCTATATCCTTTAGTATTTCAGATAATGCTTCTGATTGTTTTGGGGATAAAAATTTATCCCCTTTTTCTAACCGGCTCACAAAGGTATGTAATTCTTCAAGTTGTTCAGTAGACGCCTTTTTGACACTACCTATATTTAACCCCTTGCGAATCCTTGCCATTGTATCATTAGACAAATCTTTTGATTCTATAAGAGATAGCGTTTTGTCCCTTAATGCAGTATGCTTTTTTGTAGCAATTTCCTGGCCAATATCCACCTCGTATTTAGACGGGTATAAATCCTCGTAAGAAGTCATTGTCGGCTTGGTGGCCGGTTCGGTATACTTGGGAAACTGTTCTATATACTTCTCTGATTCTAACGCCCTTATTTTTGCTTCTTCCAGATATTCCGTTGCCGTTGCCCTATCAAGATGTTTTATCTTTGGAAGTTGCGCCTCGGCTTCGTTTAGTTTGCCTTGCTTGAGTAAATTATAAAACTCGTCTTCAGGATTAACCCCTGCCGGTGGCATAGGTGGCGCCGGTGGCTTTTGTGGTGGAATCTGCCCTATTCCTGTTTCAGGGGTAGTTATGCCCGGTTTTGGTGTTTCAATCGCTTTAATGGGCATTTCTGACGCCTTAGGGGCTATTGTGGCGGGTGGTTTGATTCTTTTCGGTGATTTCCATATACCGTCAGTATCCCTTACGAGTCCATCTGGGGCGAAAACCTCTCCTGTTCCAGTAGAATATTGAATATCTCTTGCATCCACTTTAACCTGAATACTCTCGCCGCCTATTGCTTTACCCTCGGCGTAATACTCGCTTCCTTTTTTGTTTGGAGATAAGAATGATTGCGTTTCTAACTTACCAGTCGTTAGTATATTGTTTGCCTTTTCCTTGCTTGTTCCATGCCACATTGACACAGAACCATCAGGATTTACTGCTATTTTATAATTCTGCTCTTTGGCCATATCTCTTAAATCTTGCCCTGCGATTATTCTTTCATTTATATCTTTAGGGAAAGTTATCGGCTTGACCTCTGGAATAGGCGGCTTGCCTTCGGGGATAGCTAACTTCGGCATCTCTGGGGCTTTGAGGTCGGGGATGGCTCCGGCTTTAGCAAACTCCTCGGTGGTCATTGCATCCCAGTCGGGTTCTTTAACTCTGGCTTCTTTATTCTTGAGAATATCGGTTAATTCATCCATTGCCGTCTTATCGTCTATCGCTTTGCTGATAAAACCCTCTTCTTTGAGTGTGACGACGGCTTGGTCTAAACCCCTGCCGGATTCCTTGATAATGCCCGGATAATTCTTTTGTATGATAGTGGCTTCGTCAATAGTAGATGGTTTAATGCCTATACTTTTAAGTCGGTCAATCATACCCTTTGTAGCGATAATCTGGCCGCCCTCGCTTGTTCCTGTTTTTAATGCGCCACGGAGCTTGAGTTCGGCTTCGCTGGCGATAGTCCGTAGTTTAGGCAGTGTTCCTTTAATGACCGGAATACCTTTTTTATACATCTCTATCGCACCCTTAACGCCCCTCAGTCCCATTGCACCAATATATGGAAACATATCAATTGCCATTCCTAAATCAACTAATGTCGCCAATCCTGCACCTAATTCAGGGTTAATGTTAGGATATGCCTTCCAAACACTGTCAACTGATGTTGGGGTTGCCTGCGGTAGTTTCCCCCTTGCTGGCAAGACGTGCCTTAATATCTGTTCAGTTTTTAATGCCAACATAGACGGGTCTCTGCCCAATGCTATTTCTTCTTTTATCCATTCTTCGGGGATTTTAGCGACTATTGCTTGTGGCACGGTGAACGCACCTACAGCCGCCTCGCCTGCCTGCCCTATTTTCTGCCTAACATCCTGCACAAATTGTGGAGATACTCCCCCGCCTGTTTCTTCCCTGACAGGTTCAACCAAATAATCGTATGTCTTTCCAATAATCCCCTGTGGTGGTGATGGTGATAATGTATCCCCCGGAGGTTCTGCCACTCCGTATTTCTTGATATTTGCCTGTCTCTGCTGTTCCTGCCCGGCTAATTGCCTGCCTTCTGGGGTTGTCTTAATTGGCTCTATCCCCGTCTGCGCCGCCGCACTTAGCTGGTCTAACCCCATCGGGATTG
>ERZ1292632.1944-Hain-H43-01um-R2-1944-length-18445-cov-4_pt1 | contig 18445 bp, 25 predicted proteins | sample MGYA00564407_ERZ1292632 | MGnify/ENA primary metagenome ERZ1292632 (study PRJEB36523, sample SAMEA6512637) | groundwater metagenome | collected 2019-01-08 | study: AquaDiva: Metagenomics assemblies of 32 groundwater samples | reverse complement strand
CAAGGGCGTGTTAGAGAGTGATGAAGATAAACAGACCTTACAAAAGCTCATTGATTATGTTGGTGCTATTGAGTATTGGCACGACCCGGATTCTGGCATGTGGGAGGAGGGTGAGGAAATTCACGCCTCCTCGGTGGGCGCGGTACTTGCTGGTATTGAGAAGGCAAAACAGCTTCCATTTATTACCGTGCCAGAGTATTTAATTGTAGAGGGCGGTGCTACCCTTGAGCAACTCTTGCCTCGTGAGAGCGAACAAAAATTTTGCGATCTCGCACTCCTCTCGCTCATCTGGCCATACAATATTGTAAATTCACACATCGCGGATCTCATACTTAAAAACATTGAGTACCAGCAGGTGCGGCGCAGAGGGGTCATCCGCTATAAGTGTGACCGTTATTACAACGCGAATCGTGATGGGTGGAGCGAGGAAGCGGAGTGGACCTTCGGCTACCCGTGGCTTGCTATTATTTACCAACTCCGTGGCGAATATGAAAAGGCCCAACACTACCTCTTGCTTACAGAGCAATGCATTACCTATGAGGGCAAACTTCCCGAGCTGTATTATTCCAACTCGGATAGGCCTAACGAGAACATTCCGCTGGCGTGGAGCGAGAGCTTATACATAGTTGCGCGCACCCTCTGTGGCGCGCTAGGATAAGGGAATGAAGCATCGTCTTTTAGTTCCTCTTGTCGCGGTTGTCGTCATTGGTATTGCTTTGTACGTAGGTATCTCGCTCTTCCTTAAAAAAGGAGAGAGTCCCATTCCTCCTCCTACCAGTACTTCTACAGCCATGCTCCTTATCACAAGCTTTGAAGAGTGCGCACAACATTATCCCGTGATGGAGAGCTACCCCGAGCAATGCAACACGCCCGATGGTAAACATTTTGTGCGGAATGTGGGCAACGTGCTTGATCTCAACGACCGTATTGTTAACTATTTGCCACAACCCGGAGATTTGGTAACAAGCCCTCTCTCTATAGAGGGAGAGGCGCGTGGGACCTGGTATTTTGAGGCATCGTTCCCCGTGCGCCTTGTTGATGCGTCAGGTACCACACTTGCACAGGGGCCTACGCAAGCGCTTGGTGAATGGATGACGACGGAATTTGTGCCGTATCGAGGGACTCTCTTATTTGCTGCACCAACGAGCGCAACAGGGACGCTCATCCTTACTCGTGATGACCCGTCTGGTATGCGTGTCCCGGAAGAGCTCCGCATCCCTATCCGTTTTCGGTAAGGGATTTATCCCCTAAGGATGCACAGCATATCCACAGCTTTGTGCACCAAGGATGAGTGTTAGATGGCTTGATTTATTTATGAGGGGGCACACACTAAATTGAGTACAGCCAGCTCACCTTTTGGGAATTAGAGATTCTGACATTATTGTACAATCTAAGAGCGCCAATCTTTCTCGAACGCGTAAGCATTCAAGAAAATGCTCACTTGATAACAAGCAGATAATTCTCTCATCCCTTAAGATATATGCTGGTGGATACTCACAAAAAGGACCCCCTGCGCGCACGTAGTTGGGCCCTTTTTGGTTCCAGTCTTAATTTTCAATATGCTATGATAGCCCGATGTTTGGGTTTGATTTGGTTGCACTGGTAAAGGCTGGAGGATACCTTGGACTCACTGCAATTGTATTTGCCGAGAGCGGGCTTTTTTTTGGATTTTTTCTCCCTGGGGACAGTTTATTATTTACTGCGGGGTTCCTCGCTTCGCAAGGGTTTCTCAATATCTGGATACTCGCTCCACTTTTGTTCGTCGCGGCAGTCCTTGGAGATCAGGTGGGGTACCTCTTTGGTTGGCGCATTGGCCCGCCACTCTTTGCGCGTCCTGACTCGCGTTTTTTTAAACAAAAACATCTCAAACGCGCTCAAGAATTTTTTGATACCTACGGTGCGCGAGCCATTGTCCTCGCACGTTTTATGCCCGTGGTACGTACTTTCATACCCATTGTTGCTGGTGTGGCGGGGATGCGTTACCACACCTTTGTACTCTACAACTGTGTTGGGGGAGCTCTCTGGGCAGTGGGAATGACTTTGCTTGGGTACCTCTTGGGGGCGAGTGTCCCTCATGCTGATCGCTATATATTCCCCATAGTGCTCGCCATCATCGTTGCTTCTATACTCCCACCTCTCTACCATGTAGTCCGTAGCCGGAAGGACTAATATATAGTATACTCCATAACTGTGAATAATCATTCCCTCATGCACTCCATGGTCCTACTGCGTACTGCTCTCCACCAGTACCGTGCACACCTACGGTATCTCGTTGTACTTTTTTCCATCCCTTTTATCCTCTCTATAATTCCGTCCGTACTTTCTCTAACCTTCCCCACACTTTCGTATCTCGGAGGACTTGCCATTTTTGTCGGAGCTCTTTTTTCATTGGCTGCTGGTATTGGGCTTATTGCCGCACGCGCGGCGGGAGCTCTTGGTGAGAATATGCAAGAGACTTTTCGTCGAGGGTATCCATTCTTTATTCCCTTCCTCACGGTTGTTGGTATTAACCTTTTTATTGCCCTCGGGAGCTACACTCTCCTCATTATCCCGGGGTTTGTTCTTTCCGTGCTCCTCTCTCAAATAATTTTTACGCTTATTGTTGATGGAAAGAAGGGTCTCTCCGCCTTCCTCTCCAGTTGGCAGTTGGTGTACGGACGTTTTTGGCAAGTGCTCGGACGCCTTGCCCTCCTTTGGATTGTCACTATTCTCGTAGTGAGTATTACCATGCTCATTCTCTCTCTCCTTGGATTCGGACCAGCTCCTTCCTTAGGGATCCGCGAACTCTCTGATTTTGCTCGAGTGCAGACACCTGCCCGTGTTCTCCCTGCGGCACTAGTCCTTGCGGCCATTAAACTTTTTGTTCTCACGCCTTTTTCCATACTCTTTCTCTTTGAGCTTTACCAATCACTTAAAATAAGCGCGGAAGATCTCCCGCAATTAACGGAGGGATCTCTTAAAAAACGACGCACCTTCCTCATTATTTGCGGAATTATTGGTGTGATCTCACTCCTTATTCTCATTATTTTTTCCCGTGTCCTTTTTAATTATGCGATTCAAGCACTGGAGCTCTTTGGCGGTCCAAATCGAGATTTTGTGCAAGCGCTCACCACTCTCCGCGCTCTTTCCCCAGAGCAAATCCAAATTATTTTTACGCGATAGTAAATAATAGTTATCAACAGTTTTGCCTGTCACAGGAGTAAAATCTATTGCGCCTGCGCACACATACCCTACAATTACTTTTAGTAGTGGTCGACATTACTCTTGCATGCGCATACTCATGGCAAAGAAAAAGAAGGGAAAGAAGAAGAAATAGTTTCTTCTTTTGCAAAGACCCCTCCGATGTTACGTCGGAGGGGTCTTGCGTTGCCGTGTGCGCGGTGTAGAGTAGGGGCATGAAGCGTTTTCTCTTATTCTGTACGCTCTCTCTCGTCTCTGTGGGGGCTTTTCCCTTGGTGGTCTCGGCTGCTGTTGTAGAGGGCGGTAAAGAGTACACTCTCAAGCAGGGTGAGCACATAAATGGGAATCTCTATATTGGGGCAGGGACGGTTGCCATTGCCGGCACGGTGGATGGTGACCTTGTTGTTGGGGGAGGGACAGTACTCTATTCAGGGAGCACTACGAAGGATGTGCTCATTGCCGGTGGCACCGTGAGTATCGCAGGATCAATTGAGGGAGATTTGCGAGTGCTTGGTGGCACGGTTACTATTGGTGGTCCTGTGCACGGAGATGTTGCCGTTGCTGGAGGGCAGGTGCGCATTGAGTCTACGGCGACTGTTGATGGGGATCTTTTGATTGCTGGCGGAGATGTGCGCGTTGATGGTCCTGTGCGTGGCAACATTATCTCTGGCGGCGGATCGGTGAACATTGATAGTCGTGTTGGCGGTGATGTGCTCATTGCCGCAAATTCCGTTGCGCTGGAAAAATCTACACAGATACTTGGTGACTTACACTACCGAGCTCCTCAAAAAGCTGACATTGTTGAAGGTGCCTCTATTGAAGGGCGTACTATCTACAAAGAATCTCGCAAACTTGCGGAAATTGGCACCACCTCATTCCGAGAATCACTTTTTGCCTTCCTCTCTCTCTGGATTATCCTCAAATTTATTATGACGGCGCTCGTGGCGCTTGTTATTGTGCTTCTCTTTACTCATCTTGCGGAAGAAGTGATTGAGCAGGCAATAGAGAGGCCGTGGCGGAGTGTTCTCATCGGGTTTGCCCTTCTTGTTTCCATACCTGTAGCGGCGGGACTTACTTTTGTTTCAATTGTTGGGGCTCCTTTAGGGCTCCTTGCGCTCCTTGTGTACGCTTTTTCTCTCATCCTCGCCATTCCACTTGGGGCTCTTATGCTCGGAGCGCAAACACTCCAATATATAAGTAAAGAGCAAGCGCTCCCCATTACGTGGCGCTCGGCGTTACTTGGTGTATTTCTGTACACTGGTATTGGGCTTATTCCCATCATTGGGTGGATTGTCCAGTATGCGCTCATCCTTGCAACTTTTGGCGCACTCTCACACTTTTGGAACGAGTATATTTGGAGAAATAGGTAAAATGAAAAGCCCCGTTCATATGTAGTGAACGGGGCTTTTGGGGAGGGAGGGGGTCAGGTGAGAGCTCGAATGGCTTTAGTAAAGAAAAGTTCTGTTTCCATCGCTCGCTCGATAGCGGTGATGATGTTTCTGATGCAACACCAGCCTGTCGGCCAGTAATGCTGTAAATCCTGTTTGGATGTAATCGGATTTCCGCGCCGAGCAAAGATTTGCGGGGTTCCTTCTTCATCGGTCTTAAAGACGAGATCTATGAGCGACAATGATCTGCTGTGGTGAATCATGATTGATCGATGTCCGTGCCGTTGATGTACCACAGCGTGCACCTCGTGGTCCGAGAACCATATGGTGAAGTGACTTTCCATCTTAGGTGTTACCCCCTTTTTCTAAAGATCTATGGCTCTTGCTTGAGCTCAACTGAACACTGTAACAAATCCTCAAAAAATGTCAAAATAGGGGAGGTGAGGGCCTATAGTAAAGTGGTATTACGCGGCATTCGCATTGCCGAATCCCGGGTCCGACTCCCGGTAGGTCCACCCTTCGATGCGTTCTCCGTTATCACTACGAACTTACTCAGGGTAAACACAAAGATTTTTTAATGTACTATGAGATATTAATACGCATCGAAGGACTCTGAGTGAGCCTTAGGCGAGTCGAAGAGCATCTCTTATGAACTGGTTTGTATATATCGCAAAAGCAAGAACAGGAAGGTTTTATACTGGGATTACTAACGATCCAACAAAAAGACTAGAAAAACATAATTCAGGAAAAGGTTCGCGAATGGCCACCCAGCAAGGCCCGTTTGAACTCGTCTACATATCAACAGCCTTCCCAAATAAATCTGAAGCAAGAAAACGTGAAATACAAGTTAAAGGATGGACGGTCGAGAAAAAACAGAAATTGATAAAAAGAGAGTGGGAGTAGCTCCTTCTACTCGTCCGGTGCACGCACACTCAAAAAATGCTACACTCCCCACTACACGTATATGAAGAGAGCTTTTATTGTTCACGGATGGGATGGGTACCCGGAGGAGGGGTGGTTCCCGTGGTTAAAAAAGCAATTGGAGGTGTGGGGCTTTGAGGTCATTGTCCCGCAAATGCCTGACGCGGCGCATCCGCACATTGCTACCTGGGTGCCGGCTCTTGCGCGTGCGGTGGGGAAGCCCAATGCCAATACCTACTTTATTGGCCACAGTATGGGTTGTCAGACTATCATCCGTTATCTGGAGACTCTGCCGAAAGGGGTGGAGGTTGGGGGAGCGGTGTTTGTTGCTGGATTCCTCCGCCACATCACCAACCTTGAACGCGATGCCGACACAGTGGCAATAGATCATGAGTGGGCAACGACTCCTCTTGATACTGTACGAGTGGTAGCACACTTGCCGCAAAGTGCGGCAATCTTCTCTACCAACGACCCCTATGTCTCACTGGAGAACCGCCATGACTTTAGAGAAAAGTTAAAGTCAGAGATTATTACTCTTGAGAGCCGAGGCCACTTTAGTGGGAGTGACGGCGTAACTGAACTGCCCGAAGTCCTCGATATGGTCATCTGGTTGAGTCAAGCGGAATAAATAATCAGGCGTTACATTAGTGGTATGGAAATCAAATTAACATCCATAGGCATTGCTAAGAATAAAGAAAGGGAACATTTTGGTAAGTGGAAGGATGTAATTACCGATCTCATCATTCACGATAGATATAAAGACGCGCTTAGTGGTTTAAGCGAGTACTCGCATCTCATAGTGATTTATTGGATGCATGATGTAAAAACCTGCGATATTCGACATGTTCCACAAGGCAAAGTCGGTGAGGTACCGGAAGTCGGAATTTTTGCTTGTCGTTGTCCGCAGCGTCCCAATCCCATTGGAGTTTCAACAGCAGAGGTTCTCAGTATTAAGAATGCTGTTATTACTGTGAGGAGCCTTGATGTTATCGATGGTACACCAATACTCGATATCAAACCATACACGCCACAGTACGATGCTATAGCAAATGCGAAAGTTCCCGATTGGGTGAACAAACTGGAATACTAGTACTTTAACCCAGTGTTACAATCTCATCATTATGTGGGTCACTGTGCTTGCTATTATAGTGCCACTCATCGGCCTCATGTTCGCCATCCCACAATTTCTCAACACCTACAACGGCGCTCTGAGCGGCCTCATCTAAAATATGGCTCTAAATATAACCTCGGAGGTTATCATCTTCAACGCGGAATGGAAATTACAATTTAATCGCGGCCGTGATAAAATTGTACAAAATTAGGACTCAATCTGTCTACCAGCACAATAGCCAAAAAATCAGACACCGACCCTTTTTAGATATTTACGCTATTAAGTGGTAGAGTTATAGTTAGTGGAACCAGTTCTTAAATAATATGAATACGGAGGTATCAAAATGCGGTTGTATCTGTTTGTTTTCATGCTTTGCGCCGCGCCTGAAGGTGCTGCACAAGGGGTAGATTTGTACGAGGTAGACATACTTCGCGCAACATTTAGTGAGACGGTGTCGCTTGCTACGGTTGAGGAAGAGTATTCACTCTGGGTGTGCCGAGACGCATTGATACGCTTGCGCGCTATCGAGAGTGCATCGGAGGAGCTTAAGTCGCAGTACTTTGTGTATGCTGACCGCAATCCTGCACGACAGCGAATGCTCGTGGCCTATCTCGATGTAGTCTCTGGTCTGGTGCACCCCATCGGATGGGATCGCATATCAACCGGTAACCCAAAACGTACGGGACACTTTGTTACTCCCACGGGGGTCTTTGCTAACTCAACCCATACGGTGGGGTATCGTGCGCTTGGAACAAAAAATTCGCGCGGGTGGCGTGGTCTCGGAGCAAAGGGGAGTCGAGTGTGGGATTTTGGTTGGCAGTGGACTGACCACCACTACGCTCATCACTCTGAACAGCGTGAAATACGCTTACTTATGCATGCAACAGACCCTACTGCAGGTGAGTTACGTTTGGGGAAAGTTGACTCAAAAGGATGTGTGCGCATCTCTGCTAAGCTCAACACATTTCTTGATTGCTTTGGCATCTTAGATTGTGATTACGAACAGGAGGCGGACCAGTTCTCTTGGTTGCTTAAAGATACGCGCCAGCCAGTGCACTCTGCTGGGCGATACCTCGTTGTTGGTGACTCACAATATCTTGAGGAGTTGCCACTCATTGTTAAAACCCCCCTATAGTTACGGGGGGCTATTTTTAGAGGGAAATTTACTTTTTGTGAGAGGTATGTTATAATCTCAAACAGAAGTAGATCATCACAAGAACGGAGGTATACAGAGATGTTGGTTAAAGACAGCACAAACTTCCCCGTATGGGAGCGTGTGTTTGAGCAACTAGGCAATTTTGCCCCTGACACTTCTCCACTGGATGGGAAAGTGGAGCTTATCTACGACGGGGCAAACATGGACTGTTACCCAGAGATCTCCATTCTCGGAGTGTTCAAGATTGCCACAGGTCGGTTTATTGCGATTTCGTTCAGCTACGATGCAGATTACGGCACAATATCTGACCCTAAGATGGAAGATCAGAGACGACTAGAAGATTTGCAGACAGTTTTCCCTGAAGAAAAAGAGGTCATACTTGCTCGCTGTTAATACAGAATCCTCTGTCGCTAAAAAGCCCCCGAATTTTGTGGGGCTTTTTATGATAGGGGTATGTACATGATGATTATTTAATGGTATTATAAGTACCGTGAAGTTACAACAAGAAGTATTTGATGTGGTGGTTATTGGGGGCGGCGCATCAGGTATAATGGCCGCCCTCGTTGCGGGAGAGGCGGGGAAGAAGGTCCTCATTCTGGAAAAGAACAAGGAGTTGGGTGTAAAGTTAAAGATCACCGGCGGTGGCCGTTGCAACATCACCAACGCCGAGTTGGATACGCGCGCCTTCCTCTCTAACTTCGGCAAGGCGGCTGACTTCCTCTTCTCTCCCTTCTCACAATTTGGTGTGCAGAGCACCTTTGACTTTTTTGAGGCGCGCGGGCTCCCACTTACCGTGCAAGCGCGCAAGCGCGCCTTCCCCAAGACGGAGAAGGCGCTGGATGTATTTAAATGTCTCAAGCGTGCGCTAGATAAAAATCAGGTATTTATAAAAACGAGTTGCGTAGTAAAGAAAATAAATCATAAAAGTGGGAAAGTCACAGAAATAGAAACTAATCAGGGGATGTTCACTGGGCACTCCTACATCCTTGCAACTGGAGGCGTATCGCACCCCGAGACGGGCTCTACGGGAGACGGCTTTAAATGGCTACGCGATCTGGGTCACAGCGTGCAGGCTCCCACACCTACCATTGTGCCTCTTGCTGTGGAGGAAGCGTGGGTCAAAATACTCGCGGGTACCGCGCTCTCGTTTATGAAGATTACTTTTTATTTGGAGGGTAAAAAACAATTCTCAAAAACGGGGAAGGTTCTCTTTACCCACTTTGGTCTCTCGGGTCCACTCATCCTTAATTGCGCAAGCGCCGTAGCAGGGTTACTGCAGGCGGGGCGGGTGAGTGCCACCATTGACGCCTATCCCGACACCGACCTCGGATCTCTGGAAAAGCAGATTATTAAAACTTTTGATGAACATAAAAATAAAACACTCAAAACAGTTTTTAAACTACTAGTGCCCGCGGGCACAGCAGTAGTACTCCAAACTCTCCTCCCCACTATTAATTTTGAGGCTCAAGTAAATACTATTACTAAAGAGGAACGCAAAAAGATAGTGTGTGTGCTTAAAGCGCTCCCGGTGACCATCACCAACCTCATGGGTTACGATAGAGCCGTAGTTGCTGATGGGGGAGTAACGCTCACCGAGGTAGACACATGCACCATGCGCTCGCGCAAATTGGAGAATCTCTTTATTACCGGTGACCTCCTCCACATCAACCGCCCCTCTGGTGGCTACTCACTGCAACTCTGCTGGACCACTGGCTATGTAGCAGGAAAGAACGCTTGACAAATAGATTTTTAATCAGTACCATTTAGCTTGAAAGGAGAACTTTATGACGCTAATAAGGTTCATGGTGTTTTGTGCTGTAGGATTAGGCATTTATGCAATCGGACGCTGGCGAAAAAATCATGACCTCATTTCTATCGGAAGAACTGTGATAATAACCACGACACTGATCACAATTTTTCCACACTGAACTTAAATCCCATCTTTTTGCAAAGGAAGAGATGGGTTTTTTTTGTTTTTTTATTATTGCATTCTTCTCACGGTCGTGAGTGAAATACAATATCGAGAGGTGATAGCAGTGGGACTTCCATCAGGGATTGGTTTGTAGAAGAGAGAAGACATAGATATAATCATCGTAATGAGTTTTATTAAGTGGATTACCTCGCAATCGGTGAGGGCACACTTGTGTGCGGCGGGGATTATTGTACTTGCGGCGGCGCTTGCTGAGTTTGCGCTGGGGCGCATCCCTATCTGTAAATGCGGGCAAGTGCTCCTGTGGTACGGCAACACCAACGGCCCCGGTAACTCCCAACACCTCTCCGACTGGTACTCGTTTTCCCACATCATCCACGGGATGCTTTTCTACGGCTTCCTCTGGCTCGTGGCGCGGCGGCTCCCGGTGCGCACACGCTTTGTTCTCGCCATCCTGATAGAGTGCGCGTGGGAGGTGTGGGAGAACTCGCCCTTCATCATTGATCGCTACCGTGCGGCAACCATCGCGCTAGACTACACGGGCGACAGTGTTATCAACTCCATGATGGACATACTTTTTGCCGGCTTCGGCTTTTGGGCGGCACGGAAGATCAAGCTCTGGCACACGGTTGCGCTCATTATTTTGATGGAGGTCTACGTTGGCTACATGGTGCGCGATAATCTCACACTCAACATCGTGATGCTCGTCTATCCCTCTCAAGCAATCAAAGAATGGCAGATGAACATATGAAAAAAGACGAAGAATTATCACCGGAATTGAGAGCCGTTGCTCGGAAGGGCGGTACGGAGCCGGCGTTTACGGGTAAATACTGGAATGAGCATGAGGAGGGGATGTATCATTGCGCCATCTGCGGTACGGAGCTTTTTTCCTCCGAGACTAAGTTTGATTCTAGTACGGGCTGGCCCAGTTTTACCAACCCGGTGAACTTAGAGCACATTGAATTGCGTAAAGATACTAACTATGGCATGGAGCGCACCGAGGTCATCTGCGAGACCTGCGGGGCTCACTTGGGGCACGTGTTTGATGAAAATGGTGGTAAGCGCTACTGTATAAACTCGATATGCCTTGACCTTAAGAAAAAGTGATATACTATCGGCATTATTACTAGGTAAACATATATACATATGGAACCAGAAACAACGAGTACGAGCACTGAGGGGAGCAATAAGACCCTCTGGATTGTCGGGATAGTTATTATTATTGCGGCAGTGGCCTATTTCCTCATGCGGGGAGAGGGTGCCTCTACCACGCTCACGACCCTAGAGCCGGGCACAAGTGGAGCGAGTGAGCAGTCGCTCACAGAACTCCTTGCCGCGGGAACCTCACAGACCTGCACCTTTACACAAGCTGATGGTGAGGGGACGGTGTATGTTGCGGGGGGCAAAATGCGTGGCAACTTTACGTCGCTCGCTGACGGCAAGACTATGATCTCCCACATGATCTCCGACGGTACCACTGCCTACACATGGGTAGATGGTATGCCGACAGGATTTAAAATGATGATGAACGCGCAACAGGCATCTGGTCAACAGCAAGGTACGGTAGATGTCAACCAAAAGCTCGCCTACACCTGTAGCCCATGGACTGCCGATGCCAACGCCTTCACTCCTCCAGCGGGGATGCAGTTTAATGATCTCGCAGCACTCACGGGTGGTCTCCCTACGGGCGTTCAGTAAACTCCTTTATCTTTTCCGCATTCGCGCGGGTATTTTGGCATAGAGACGAGGAAAGCGCTTTTGGAGGTGCTCATCAAAGAGCTCGCGAAGTCCTAAGAGTTCCAAACCAATAATAGCGAGCCACGATCCCGGGGTCAGTGGAGTGACGAGTGCGAGAAGCCCTACCACAATAAGAAGTATTCCAAGGATTTTTTTGAGAACGGATTTAGTAGTGGCCACTCCCCCATGGTATGCTGAATAGTATATGGAGTCAAAGCAGACCTTCGCCCTCTATGTGCGCACCTTTGTTTTTGGAGTAGAGGATAGCTTAGTTTCAACAGTGGGGCTCCTCTCTGGGGTGGCGGTGGCGGGTGCCGCACGCAGTGCTATCATACTATCGGGAGTCATACTCATTTTTGTGGAAGCTTTTTCTATGGGGATTGGGAGTGTGCTCTCCGAGCATCAAGCGGAAAAGTATCTTAAGCGCCGCGATGTACCTATCGCGCACTCTCTCATTGCGGGGGTGGTGATGTTTTTCTCCTATCTTATTGCGGGACTCGTTCCCCTTGCTCCCTACGTACTTATGGAGAATGGGTCAGCAACGATGCTCTCGGTGGCGCTCTCGCTCCTTGCGCTTTTTTGTTTAGGGATTGTGAGCGCGGCTATTTTTAAAACAAAGCTGTTGCGCAACGGCTTGGAGATGCTTATTATTGGTGGGCTCGCCATCCTTGTGGGTATTGCGGTGGGGATGCTTGTTGATGGGGGACTCATAGGCACCCTTAGCTCAGCTGGTTAGAGCGTGCGATTCACATTCGCAAGGTCATAGGTTCGAGTCCTATAGGGTGCACACTTTCTATATCAACTATGGCGTTATTATTTGTAACGACACACTTACAAACTGGAGTATGTTAGTATGTTGTTGCGATACGAGGATGAAAGAAAGAACCCTCCGACTTTAGGTCGAAGGGGGGTACGTGCGCAGATGAGGAAGTTTGCCAATTTTTCTCCCGAGGATTTGTCTTTTTGAAACTCGGGAGGAAAGGGAATAACCTCGTATAGTGGCGTAAGTTCGAACGTGGTGCTTGGCGCATTCTCTTTTGGAGAGATGATCGCGAGAGCCAAACAGGTGAGTAGGAAACAGATGCATATATACACAAACAGGTCCCATAGAAGTTTCATAGTCACGCCTCCTTGTCCTTGTAAGTAGCACTTCTCCTCCCACCCTAGCACAGAGGAAAATGTTTTACGAATGTGCTATACTAGAGGGGTATGAAGAAATGGCTTGCAGTAGCACTACTTTGCGCGCTCGTGCTCATAAGCGTGGGCAGTGTGTTATATAGCGCCTCTTTTGAGCACATGGCATCGCAAAATGGCTGTGTCTTTAGTTTTGGCGGTGTATCACAGTGTATTACCGATATCGTCGGGCCGCTCCTCCTCACTCAAAACGCCCTTCCTGTGATTATTGCCCTTGTCTTCTCGCTCATTATTCTCTATAGCGTTATTTCTCTCTCACCCATTCTTTCCGAGTCCGGTACGTTTTGGAAGTATCGCCGTTCAGAATCATTTTCTTCGCCATACCACTACCGGCTAACACGCTGGTTATCGCTCCGCGAACATAGTCCATCAACTATCTAAAGCCCTTACATAAAATCGCACGAGCGGTTTTTATGAGGGTTTTGTTTATTATTGTATTTTTTCTAACAAATAATTCTATGAACACAAAAACAATACTTATCGGCGTTCTCATTATCGGGGGGCTCATTGGCCTCATGTGGTGGGGTCGTAATAATCAGACGGCAACACCTGCTGCCGCTGGCACTAGCACAAGTAATACGGAAAGTGCCTTGATCGCATCAGAGACGCAGTATGACTTTGGCACAATCTCTATGGCCAAGGGAAATGTAGAAAAAGTTTTTACCGTGACAAACCCGACAAGTAAAGATGTGCTCCTTTCCCGCCTCGTCACTTCTTGTATGTGCACGACCGCGTACATAGTGAGCCCTGCTGGGGAAAAAGGTCCCTTTGGCATGCCCGGGCACGGTGGAGCTGTTCCTCCCTCAAATGAAACCATTAAGGCAGGAGAATCTCGTGGGATCAAAGTTGTGTATGATCCAAATGCTCACGGACCTGCGGGTGTAGGAACAATTGATCGGGTTATTACTCTCACTGATTCGGAAGGAGCTGTGCTGGAGCTTAGTATACGCGTAACTGTCACACCCTAACGTAGAAATGAAAAGAATCATAACGTTACTCATCATCACTGCTCTCGCGCTTGCGGCCGTTGTATTTTTGAAGTACAGCCCGCTCACCGCGCAGCTCTTTTGGAGCGTGAGCAAGAGCGGCGCGTGGCTCCTCCCCCTCGTCCTCCTCTCCGCGGTTCTTGATAGTGTCCACCCGTGCTCGTTCTCTATCCTCCTTATCACCATTGCGTTCCTCTTTGGAATGCAAATGACAAGGAAGAAGATTCTCCAAATTGGTGGCACCTACATCATTGGTATTTTTGCGGCATACCTCTTCATTGGGATCGGTATCCTCCAAGTGCTTCACCTGTTCAACACTCCACACTTTATGGGTAAACTTGGAGCAACCATCCTCATTGTCTTTGGCATCATCAATCTCATCAACGAGTTCTTCCCCCGCTTTCCCTTACGACTTAAAATCCCGACGGTTTCCCATACCGCAATGGGCCGACTCATGGAGCGCGCATCCTTCCCTGCCGCATTTGGGCTCGGACTCCTTGTGGGTATTTGTCAGTTCCCTTGTATGGGCGGTCCCTACCTGATGATAATCGGGCTTTTGCGTGATCAGGTGACTTACAACACGGGATTTCTCTACCTCCTCCTCTATAACTTAATTCTTATTGTGCCGCTTGTCGCGGTATTGTGGATTGCGGCGGATAAAACAGTGGTCGACAAAGTACAAGAGTGGAAACGGACGAATATAAAGGGATTACGATCTTGGACGGGTCTTATTATGATTATTCTCGGAATATTAATTTTGTTCATATGAAAAGGCAACTAAAATTGGGTGATATCATTGCTAAAATCACGAAATTTCTGCACATACCGCATTGCTGGAAGTGCGAAAAACGCCGCCAGATTCTAAACGAAATAGGCAACGGCAAGCCATGGTCGGCGGGCGATATTATAAAAAAGTTGGCTCACTGTTGTGATGAATAAAACTATGAAAAAAGAATATATTCTTTCGATGAGTATACTCACTGCCGCACTCATCCTTGCGGGGGCATGGGTGTATACCACTCGATTACAATCTGGACGTGGTTTTGGTCAAACAACGCAGGCACAGAGTGAGAGTGCCGCGCGCGCATTGGAACAGAGGGTTCTACCAGAGAAAGGCATAACACTGCCTGTGCAGTGGGGCGATCTCGGCGCGCAACTTGTTCGTGAGGGGGTGATTGATGCCGACAAATTTAAAGCGCTCTATGACGGGAGAGAGTCATTCACAGACGAATATCAAACACTACTCCTTGGAAAGAGTGATGGCACTATTACAATTACAAAAGAGAATGCGGGCTATCTCCTCAACTTATTCTGGGCGCTCGGTCTCGCGCAAAAAAATCCTATTTTGGATTCGGGAGAGATGGTAAACAAGGAGTATGGGGGAGCAGAAAACTTTGCTTCAACAGGCGGGTGGACACACGCGAAGGGGAATGTGATGGATCACTATAGCGCCCACACATTCTTTACCTTGACGTCAGAACAACAAGCTCTTGTGGATAAGGTGTCGCGAGGTATCTACCGACCTTGTTGTGGTAACTCAACGTATTTCCCCGACTGTAATCATGGCATGGCTATGCTTGGGCTTTTGGAACTGATGGCGAGTCAGGGGGTAAGTGAGCAGGATATGTGGAAGGCGGCTCTGGCCGTAAATTCCTATTGGTTTCCTGATACGTATCTCACCATCGCAACGCTCAAAGAGCGTCAGGGAACGCTGTGGCAGAACGTTGACCCCCGCGAGGTACTCGGTGCACAGTACTCCAGCGCAAGTGGCTATCAGCGAGTAGTAACGCAGGTTAATCCTCCGGAATCAAAAGGGGGTGGTAGTTGTGGGGTATAATTACTAATTATTATCTAATTAAACAAATATGCTTTCACTCAAATCGTACGGTTGGAAATGTGTATTAGGTACGGGAATATTCTATGTCCTTTGCCTAATCTATGGCGCGTTTCTATCCGGAACGGCGGCACAACTGCACCACTCGCTTTTCGAACTCCTTCCCGGCTTCTCATGGGGAACGGTTAGTGGAGTTATTATCGGCGCCGTTGATCTGTTTGTCTTTGCGTGGATCTTCGCGTGGTATATGGTCTGGATGCACAACTCTAGTTTGGTAGAAAATAAAAGATAAAATGACAACCTTTTTAGCAGTCCTTCTTGGGATCTGCGTACTCGCGCATGTCTGGATGATGTTCAAAGGGCACGGAAATCATGGGGGACACAGTAACGCTCCTACAGAAAATAAACCAAAAAACAAACATAAACATGGTGGCTGTTGCCATTAGGATCTTACCCGTATGGAAAACTCCTACGGCCTCTGGCCTCTTGTCATCATAAATTCGCTGATATTCATTATTTTTGCGTTCAGCTTTACTAAACCAAAAACCTCCCGAGATTGGCGGTCGTTCGGCGCATTCTCGGCGTTTCTTGTCGCCCTGTTTACAGAGATGTACGGTTTTCCCCTTACAATATATCTTTTCTCTGGCTGGCTCACAAAATGGGTTCCTGGGATTGACCCGTTTTCTCATAACTCCGGTCATATTTTTGAGGATTTGTTTGGTTGGGGAGGAGACCCGCACTTCGGGCCATTCCACATCGCAAGCTACATCCTGATTTTTTATGGTTTTGTTCTCCTCTCTAAGGCGTGGAAAGTGCTTTACAAGGCTCAAACCGAACACACACTAGCTGTCGCTGGCCCCTATGCTCGCGTTCGTCATCCGCAATATGTGGGGTTCGTTCTCATCATGTTCGGGTTCTTCTTGCAGTGGCCAACGCTTCTCACACTCATCATGTTACCGATCCTTATATGGATGTATACGCGGCTTGCGAAGAATGAAGAAAAAAATGCTCAAAAAGAATTTGGGGCGCTGTGGGATGAGTATGCGAAAAAAACTCCATTTTTCATTCCTCGAAGAAAATAAAATGCAAAAAATTACTGTAAAACCTATCGGCTATGGACTCGGCGCAACACTCATTCTATTTGCTGTGTATTTCTTCGTATTGACGATGGTTTCTGGGTGGAGCTTTGCTCAAAGTCAGTTCACGACCTACTGGTATTTTGTTATCAGTTTGGCAATAGGCTTTGGCATGCAGGTTGCATTGTACCAATATATTAAAGGCCTGGTACAGAGCGGACAGGGTATGGGTGCCGTAGTCGGTGCATCTGGAACCACTTCTACTGCGGCTATGATCTCCTGTTGCGCGCATTACTTAGTGAATCTGGTGCCCATCCTCGGCATTACCGGACTAGTGACGTTTGTTGCACAGTATCAAATCCAATTATTTTGGATAGGGATTATGTTCAATATCGTTGGAGTTTGCTATATGGTACAGAGAATCATCATCATCAAAAAACAGCTATGATATGAAAAAGATCATCATAACAATTGTACTGGTAGCCGTACTTTTGGGAGGATTTTTGATTGTTTACCAGAGTCGTTCCGTGGAGCAAAACGCGCCAGTCGCTAATCAAACAAGCCAACAGACAAATAACTCGGAGACATGGCAGGCAAAGACCGATGATCAAGCAAGCGTTACGATCGTGATCACACCGCTTGATCTCTCGGTACAGTCCGCAGAATGGAAGTTCAATATTATTATGGACACGCATTCGGTGGAATTGAATCAGGATATGATTGAGGTTACTGTACTTAGTGATGATTCAAACAAAGAATATAGGCCGATACGATGGGAAGGCACGGGAGCGGGAGGCCATCACAGAGAGGGCGTTCTTATATTTAATCAAATAATGCCAGCCCCAAAATCTATTGAGCTAAAAATTTCTGACATCGGAGATGTTGCTAGAAGTTTTACATGGCGACTACAATGAAAAATCAAAGGTCTAATTTATTAACATCTTAATCATCAATAAAAAATATGAGCTGTTGTGGAAATTCAAACAAATCAAATAGCGTGGAATCAAAATTTGTTTGCCCGGTAATGGGTAGCCCTGTTGACAGGAAGGAAGCGGAAGAAAAGGGTCTCGTCCGAGAATACAAAGGCGAAAAGTATTATTTCTGTTGTGACGGTTGTCCAGAGAAATTCGAGAAGAGTCCGGAAGGCTACATTAAATAAAATTATGAATTGATTTAATCTTGGTCTGATATTAGACACTTCTGGCAAAATATTATTAGGCGTTACCGTGCTCCTGGTACATTGGCATGTCTCCAGAGAACATAAAGTAGACGGTATTGTTTTGCGCTCAATGAAGCGGGAGCGTCTCTTGGGTATATTGGGAATCTTACTGATTATTGCTGGTTCAGTTTTGCAGTTCGTTTATCATTTATAAAAATAATAAAAATTATGAGTAAAACATTATCGGTATCTTCTTGCTTTTAGCGTCGCAGTGGAAAAAACGGTAATTAAGATTATAAGTTTTAACGCAAATAAAAAATGCCATGCAATACATCTGGTTACTGTGGAACTCGATACTGGATCACCAACTCGCTTATCTTATGGGAGATATTTTGTTTGGGATTGTTTGGCTTACTCTATTTATTTTGCGGAAAGACTTGCGTCGGGAAATGTGGGTAATGAGTGCGATTGGCGCAATTCTTTCACCATTAGCGCTCGTTTATCTGCCGGATTACTGGTATCCGGAACACATAACGGGTCCTTTCATGCTTGGTATTGAAGATTTCTTGTTTGCTTTTTTTATAGCGGGTATCGGTGCTGTTCTGTATGAAGTAGTAACCAACCGGGTACATACTCTTTGCGAATGTCGTCGCGTTCCCAAGAAACGGATAATTGGCATCATCATCATGTCAGTCTTGGTTCTTCTGGCCTCTCTCTATGGATTCAAACTCAATTCGATTTATGCTAATTATTTGGCGTTCGGGTTCCTTTTC
>ERZ1292632.1934-Hain-H43-01um-R2-1934-length-18510-cov-11_pt1 | contig 18510 bp, 30 predicted proteins | sample MGYA00564407_ERZ1292632 | MGnify/ENA primary metagenome ERZ1292632 (study PRJEB36523, sample SAMEA6512637) | groundwater metagenome | collected 2019-01-08 | study: AquaDiva: Metagenomics assemblies of 32 groundwater samples | reverse complement strand
TACCCCTGACGTCGATGCCTACCGTGAATCCGTGTCCCTACAATGCACAGAGGCCTTCTTGTAGAAGGCGGTCCAGCGGGTTTGTTCCTCCCGTGTCGACAGCGCCAGCACCTTGCGGAAGAACTCTTCCCTGGCCTGCGGAATCCACCCTTCGCGAGCGCGAACATAATCGGCGAGGAAATACTTCCGGATCGCCTCGTCATAAGTGATCGTCTTGTCGCCGCGCAGCTCCTGCGTGACTTCGGTTGCACCCGTCGAGCGATCGACGGTGACAACATAGGGCACCACCGTTTTGAGCGGCGAGAGCGCCAGCACGGCAGCCGCGCAGATCGCGGCGAACACGATGGCGACGATGGCGACGATCCACGCGACACGGCGCGAGCGAACCGCTGCCACGAACCTGTCGCGGTCCCAGCTTTCCGCTTCCGCGAAATATGCCTTCAGATCCTCGTCTTTGTCTTTGACGCCAATAGCCATGTCAGCAGCTCGCATATGAGATTGAGAGCGCGGCGGTCGGACTACCATTTGGTGTGAGAGCGCCGATTGCCGGCACCTTGCCTGTTCGCGAAGCGTCCGCTCCCTCTGGAGCGGACGCCGCGCCGTCGGCCGGGAAGAGGTTGGTAGCCGGAGCCGATTGCGATGGGGGTGTGCCACGTGGCACACCATCAGCGGGAGCAGCCGAGGTAGCGTTTCGCGGCGGAATCGACGGAAGAACGGTCCCATAGAGGTTGGCGGGTCGCTTTTGCCGACCGTTGCACCGAGGCAGCTTCTCGTCTTTCGCAGCGCTCGCCGGAGCCGAGGGAGTGAGAGCCGCGAGGGCAAGGATGGCTAGTGCTGCACCGAGCTTCATGTCGGATCTCCGATTAGCTGTTGTTGTAGAGGGTGCCGCCTGCGGCTCGCGCGTCAGCGCGACGGGCACGATTGGCTTGCCAGCGGTTCACCGCTCGCTGCGGAGCGTTGGACCAGGCGCGGCCGATCATCGGCGCTATTCCCCCGGTTGCGGCGTTGGCAAACTGTGAGGCGAGTGATGCGCCGCCGCCGCCCAAACCTGCAGCCATTCCTGGTATTTGGAGGAAGAAGAAGAAGCCCAGCGCGTAGAACCCAAGGGCTTTAACCGCCGCGAGGATCAGCGAGTCATCCTGCGTGATAGCGTCGATAAACGCGTCTGCTGCGTTCGCTATGAATACCGTTACGAGCAGCGCGAACGCTACGAGAATGACATAATTCACAATGCTCCCGAGCCACTGGAAGAAGAATGGTCGGGTCGAATCGAAAAGAAGGGCAGCTACAAAAAGAGGACCAACGGCAGCAAGCAAGGATAGCGCGAAGAGCGCAAAGGCGCAGATGGCAAACCCAAGTGCAGACGCCAGCAAAGCTGCCAACATAATGACGACATTGATAATTTCACTAACGATGATCTCATCCCAATTATTTGGGATGCCTACGAGGTTCTCGCCTTCCTCGGCTGTATGTGCTGCAACGATCTCTTTGATGTTGGCAATAGCGCGGACTGCGCCCTTCAAAATGCCATCAAAAAAGCCGCCTAGACCGTTTACGTCTTGGGCACCGACAGCATTCGCGACTTCTCTTGGTAGCCCGTTCATTGCGAGCAAGCCAACCGAAGCGCCATAAAGCGTCGTTACGGCAAAAACGAGCGCAGCTAGTTTCATTCCGCGATAGACGAACTCGCGGAAGGGGTATTCCACAGCGCCCCGTAGGATAGCGAAGCCAAGAAGGATGATGTAGATCGTAACTCCCACCCGTAACGGGCCGGAGATCCAACCTATAACGCCGGCATAGGTGGCAATGACGCCTGCCAGAGCAGCGCTGAGCTGATCGAACATCTCGGTATAGATATTGAAGCCCATTACACGACCCCGGAAATTGTTACGTCGATTAGATGCCAGCCTCTCGACGAAGCTTGTCAGTCTCGTTCTTGTTGAGAAGTAGTGTCTTGGCAGTATCGACGTTGTTGCAGTTGTTAACGACAACGGCGGGCCATGACAGCGGTGGACGTTGTGATGCCTTCCACGCAGTGCATATGGTATCTACTTCGGTTAGCTCGCTTTTGTTCTGCATGAAGTACTTGGCACTGCGCAGCGGCATGTCGGACCGAAGGTTGCTTTCATCCGACTTGGATTCCTTCGTTCCACATGCCGCAAGCGTCAGCAGCAGCCCGGCCAGGCAGAGGCCCTTGGTCACGGATTGACCCCAGCCTCAGTCCGAAGCTTGTCAATCTCCGCTCTGTTTGATGCGAGGCTGCGCTGGTAATTTGCCTCTGCTTTTGCCCGGCGCTGCAACTCGATCGCCTGAAGGCCCATCTGATCGTTCATCATCTGCGCCTGCTCCAATTGGAGCCGCGCCGACATGTCGGCGCGTTCGGCCGCCGAGGTTGAGCTGTTGAGCCGACCCCGCAGCTCTTCGAGGCCCTGACGCCGGCTTGTCACGGCATCGCCGACATTACCCGCAAGGCCAGTTGTCACCGCAGCTTCCCGCGAGCCTTGTTCATAGGCGGCGCGCTGCTCGGGCGTCATCGTCTGCGATCCGCGCCCGAGAAGATCCTGATAAACGTCGTTCGCCTTGCCCCGCAGGCCGCCGACGACGTTCAGATCGCCACTGGTGTAGCCATCAAGGCTGCTGGATGACACGTTACTGGTGCGCAGCACGTCGTTCTTGAGCTGGTTCGCGACGTTGCCGATGTCCGTCATTTTATTGAGGTCGCGGTACAGCGCCCGTGCTTCATCGAGCTGTTGCGCGCTTTGCTGGACGACTTTCCGGGCCTCGTTCAACTCCTGAAGCTGCCTGGCGAAGGCCGTTGGGTCATGAACAATGCCACCGAATTGCGCATGTGCCGCACCAGCAGACAGGAGCGCTGATCCCGACAGTGCGAGGGTGACGAACTTCAATCTACGCATGTCCCTTCTCCTTCAGCTTGGACGACGACGTTGGTGGAATACGGGGAGCCAATTGGCGGGATCGGGGCCAAATTCGGCTGCGGCCTGCACGGCGATCGGTGTTGTTTCGGCGCGTCCCGACAGCACCGACAGCTCGTCATCGAGGCCCGTCAGATCCAGCTCGACCACAACGCTGTCATGACCCTGCTTCACGAGGAATTTGCGCGATTCCGGCGACAACTCCTCGCGGATGAGCTGATATTCCGCGTCGGTGAGGGAGAACCCGTCAACATAGTCGCGACGCGCACCCTTTGGATTGGGAAGCATCACCTGGGTCGCGACCTGTTCGAGGATCGAGTGGGCAATATCGCTCTTGAGCGCGTCCGCCGGCGACTGCGTGGCAAACACCATCATCGCGTTGCGCTTCCGGTATGTCTTCAAGCCATCCTGCGCGAAGCTCCGGAACGCATCGTCGCCAAGTGCCTTCCAGAACTCGTCGACGGCGATGATCGTGCGCTCGCCGGTCAGCAGCTTGTCGATGCGGTGGAACAGGTAGAGCATCAGCGGCGTGCGGACGTCGGCGTTGTCGAGGAAGTCCGTCATGTCGAACCCGATGAATCGGGCATCGAGCGTCATTTCGTCCGCCGCGTTATCGAACACCCACCCCATCGACCCGCGCGAGGTCCACTTCTCGAGCCGAGCGCCAATACCGCCTGCGTCCGCCATGCCGAGCATCGTGCGCAGCGCATCGAGCGAACGATCCTCTCGCGGAAGCCGCATCACTGCGGCGATCCCTTCATCGATCATCCGCTCTTCCTGAACGGTGATCGGGCGACTTTCGGCGCGAACGAGCTGGCGCACCCACAGCGACAGCCAGGCGCGATCCTCCGGCTTGTTCTCGAGCGCCTTGAGCGGCGCGAAGCCGGTGGGCTTGCCGTTCTCGAGCGTCAGATAGGTGCCACCCGAAGCCAGCACGAAAATCTGCGCACCGCGGTCCTTGTCGACGAAAATCTGACGCGCGCCCGTTTTCTCGGCCTGCGCCATCAGGAAATTGACGATGACCGTCTTGCCGCCCCCGGTCGGGCCAACGATCAGCGTGTGGCCAATGTCGCGCTTGTGAAAGCTGAAGAAGTAGGGGCTGCGTGCGCTCGTCTTCATCAGCGCGATCGCGTCCCCCCAATGGTTCCCCGTGGCGAGGCCAGCGGGATAGGTATGGAAGGGCGAGAACGCCGCGAAGTTCAGCGACGTGATCGGCGCCGGCCTCGCGCGCCATGCGAAATTTCCGACGAGCTGGCTCCAGTAAGCGGCTTCCAGCGCCGCCCCTTCCCGTGCCGCGACCATGCCGGTATCGGCCAGCGCTGCACGGGCGATCGACATGTTGTCGCGCAGGCCCTTGAGGCTGTCGGAATAGACCGCGAGCGTGAAGTGGTGATCGCCCAGGACAAAGCGGTTGGACATGAGATCGTCCGCCGCGTCGACAAGATCGAGCATCTGGCTGACGGCCCGATCATCGGCGTTCTCCATCTGCTTTTGCCGCAGCCGAAAACGCTCTGATGCCGCTGCACGGCCGAGGAATGTGAAGGATTGCGTCAGCACGAACGCGAAATCGACCGCCAGCAGAGATTGAAATTGCGTGGGGGTGGTGGACGCCGGGTATTCCCTAATGCCGAAGATGCCGCCAAAAGCGCTTCGATCGGCATCGCGCACCTCCACCGTCTCGCCGCCGAAGACGACGCGTTGACGATAGAGCGCGCTGCCGAGGTGCCCCCGGATGATCGGAACCCGGCGATGCCGTCCCGTCATCACCATTTCCGCGACTTCCATCGTCTCAGAAAACTTGAGGCCATTATGTCCGTAGATCGAGAGCCGGCGCGGCGAGCAGCGATCCATCAGCTTCTCGAAATCGCGCGCCTTGTCCTCCAGCGCCTCCAGTAGGTCGGCGTCGATCGCATCGGCTTCGGCTTCGGCCCTCGCCTTGTTCTTGAAGAGCTGCACCAGCTTGTCAGCACCGTGGACCGATGGGCGCAACGCCAACGTTACGAAGAAGCGGTTGATGAACAACCGCTCCTTGTTCATCCGCGCGAAGTAAGCGGCATCGAGATCCCGCGCGAAGCGGGACCGGAAATTGCCGCCGGGATATTGCTCAACCCGAGCGCGGACGAGGTGCGTCCAGATCGACAAGCGATCGTCATGCAGGTTGCGCAGCATCCCATTGAGCTTCGCGTGCCAGTCATTCAGATCGCGCACGTCAGCCGTCTCGAACGCTCGGCCCTGGAGCTCGAACGTTAGCATGATCGCCCCGGAATCGAGCACCACCACCTCATCGGTGACGTGCCGCGCATAGGGCAGGAACTTGGTCGGCATCACTTCCTTGAGCGCGACCTTCATCGGCACCTGTTCCGACAGACGATTGGCCCTAGCCATTGCGGCCAAATCCCTTTCGCTTGATGCCTTTCAGGGGAAGCGGCGTGTAACTCGACCCGCCCCAGAAGACGCGGTTACGATTGGCCGCTTTGGTGCGGCCCCAGAGAAAGATGAGGCGGAAGGCGTTGACGTCGTGGCGCACCACGAGGCGCGAAATGCCGAACATCACCGCTGCGACGACAAGGCCGTAAACGGGGTTTGTCGTCCCGATCAGCGTAATGACCGAGGTCAGCAGGATCACCACGGCCGCCTCGATCGGGATGCCCGCAAACAACGCAGGGCGCGTCACCGCCAGGAACAGCGTGTTGCGCGCCATTACTTCCCGTTCTTCCTCCACGCTACGCACTCCACACGAAACGGGTGTGGACGAGGCGCTATTCGCACCCCGCCCACATACGGATCAGCCCTGAAGCTGATCGACGATCCACGGCGCCGAGAAGATGATCGCGATACCGATGATGACCGTGACGAGCGCGCCTGTGTTGACGCGACCTGTCAGCCACCCGAAGCCCGCCGCAATCAGCGCAAGGATCGCAACGATGCGCAGGAGCCCGTTGCTCAGCAGACCGAGGACCGCATTGCCGAAGCTCTCCAAATTGGTCTGTGCGAACGCTGGTTCGGCTGTGACGAGCGATGTCAGCGCCACCAGGCTTGCCATTGAGAGCGCCCGCGACGCTTTTCGCTGGCGCGGGGTCATCGCCTCAACCCGCTTGGTGACGTGGGTTCGAAGGGCAAGCGCCGGCCCACCGAAAGATGCGAGATTCATCGGTTTTCTCCTTCTTCGGCGAGCCGTGCTCGCTCATATTCCGCCCTCGCGAACACGTCCCACGATGGCGGCGGTGGTGCGGGCATTGCCTGTGGCGGCCCTGCTGGGGACGTGTTTTCCTCGACCAGCGCGGCGAGCTGCGCAGCCGCGCTCGACCCTCCGCTAGTATCGGTGGCGGGCATCGGTTCACCGATGCGAACGGCGGCGGGCTGGATGCCGTCCGAGACGCCGGCATTGCCGACTACCCGCCCGACATAGCCGTTCGAAAAGCCACGCGACTGCGATCCCGTATTGTACATCGATAAAGCGATGCGGAGCGCGCGCTGCGGGTGAAGTCCGGCGCGCACGCTGTGATAGTTGCCCGAGAGAACCGCTCCGGCAGCGGCGATGTTCGTGCAAGGATCGAACACATTGTCCCAGGTCAGACCCAGGGCCTTCATGTTGCGGGAGTTGATCTGGCCAAGGCCGAGATCAACCGAGTGACCCTTGCCGATATAGTGACGAGCGAGCGCCACCGCCTGCTCACGGCTTGTCGGGACGATCTTGCGACCGAGACCGTTGACGTTGATCGCCCATTCGAAGCCTTGGCTTTCCGTTTGAACGATCGCCGCGATCGTTGCTGGAGCCACACTCGGCGCGCATTGCGCTGCCAGACCCATGATGACCGCGGCGGGGAGCGTCATTACCGCTCCAATGTCTTTGACCCAAGGGGACTGCCCGGCTGCGCCGTACTTTCCAAATGGGATTTGGGTGCCGCTCCCCGCCCCCCATAGGCGGCATGAAGAGCGAAGTTGAGCCGACCCGATTGGCTGCCGCGCGGGAGGTTCCTGCAGTTCGGCGTGCTGGTGACGCGAACCGGACCGGAGGCGAACGAAGCCGTCATGAGGCGGCAGCCGCGAGCGATGTAAACAAGCGATAAGCCATGTTTTCACTCCACTGGTGAACAAGGCTAAATCGCTATTGGAGCGGGGGCTAGTCCGAAAATGCCCCGGTTGCTCGCTTCATCCCTCTTTGAGAACGGTTCGCAGATTGGTCCGATTTGGCTCAGAATGTAGTTGCGTCCTGTAATCCCGTGAACGGGTGGACGTGAATCACGCCTTCATAGCCATACCCCAACACTATATGTCGGATGGCCGAAGAAGCCTTTTTATACAATCGGATACGTTTCTTATCATAGAGGCCGACGTGATAGAGTGCGGTGCCGCGCCAGCTCACGCGGACATTGATATGCCACTTGCCAGACTCGTGCTGACAGACGTGAACGTCAGTCATCGTCCCGCCTGGAGGGCGTTGCGTCGTCAGCTCGCGTTCCAGTATGAGTTCTAATTCCATTGCCACCCTGCTAAAGCGATTTGACTGGTTTTCGCTGGCGCGCATTGCCCCCGCGCTCTACCAACTATGCGTCCTGTAACGGAGGTGTCCATAGATGGCGCGACGTGAGTCAGCTTCGATCGAGGAGCAGGCGGACCGCATCGTCCGTCAACTTGGCGGAAAGTGGCAAGGTGATTTCGCCATGTGCCGGTGTCCGGCGCACGCAGACGGGAAGGCCAGCCTGTCGATACGTGTTGGCGAGCGTGCCGTTCTCTTCCATTGTTTTGCCGGTTGCACGGCCGACGCGATCATGTCGGCGTTACGGACAGGCAAGATCCTCGCGCCCGCCAATCACGACCCAGGGCAGCGTCAGGACAGCAAGACGGACCTCAACAAGCTCGCGCTCGCGGTCTGGCGTCACGCCGAACCCTTCGCTGGCACACTGGCCGATCGCTACCTGCGCGAGGGGCGGTCGATCTTTCCTGATGGGATCAACGCTCGTTTCGACCCTCGCTGCCAATGCGGTGCTGGTGCCGCTAAGGCTTTTGCGCCTGCCCTTATTGTCCCTATCGAGGAGGACGCCGGCGTCGTCGCGATCCATCGCACCTTCCTGCGCCCTGATGGCCGCTGGAAAGCCGATATGGACGAACCCAAGCGAATGCTTGGTAATCCCGGCGTCGGCGCGGTGCGTTGGGGTGGCGTACCGCTCGACGGCATCTTGCGGCTCGCCGAAGGCGTCGAGGACGCCGCCAGCGTGATGAACATGCTGGAGCCAGGCCGCTTTGTATGGCCCGTTCTCGGGATCGAACGGTATCAGGCTGTCGCGATCCCGGAGAGCGTGCACACCGTCGTCATCTATAGCCAGCATGGGGCCGAGGCAGCGCGCGCGATCGAGCGCGCCACTCCGCATCTGGCGGCCAACGGCCGCCAGCTCGCCGTGAAGCCACCGCCCCATGCTGGCGACTGGAACGATCTGCTGCGCGAGATCCGTTCGCTATGAAATTGTTTCCTGGAGCGACGCGGTTCCAACGATGGACGATGGGGGCGACGTTCATGATCGTGGCAACCTATGCAATCTCGCAGAACAAGCAGTCGCTCGTCGAAGTCTCGAAAACAAGATTGTCTTCGCCAAGTCCCAGGATCATCGATGGGGATACGATTGATTTTCCCAATGGACGGGTTCGCGTCGTCGGCATCGATGCGCCCGATGATGATCTGCCACAGCTAAAGGCCATCTCCAGCGAGGCGTTGCGCGGGCTGGCGCTCCGGGACGGCGGAATGGACTGCTCGGTGTCTATGTTTGACTATGCGCTGCGGCGGGAGAAGCAGTGCCGCACCGATCCGAAAAGCTACGGGCGGTTGAATCTGGCGTGTCGTTTTCCCGCCAATAAGGCGAGCGTGGGGGCAACGATGGTCGCCCAAGGCTATGCCGTCGACTACCGCATTTTCTCCGGTGGAGCCTATGTCGAGCTGATGCAGAAGGCGGCAGCGCAGCGGGCAGGATTATGGGGCGTGGACTATGAGGGAATGCGTCAGCTTGCTGTTCGCAGGGCGCAGGTGCCGCAGGGATGTAGCACAGGGACGATCAAGAAATAGGCTGCACAATGCTTGAACGCGGATCGCCAAGAGCGGCATTGATCGGCCGCTGGGGGATGGCCCTCACACTTGTTACCGGCGCGGTCCTGATCGGCCGCCTGATCCGTAATTTCCCCTATCTCCTGCCCAATCGGCTTCCTGGCCTTGTCCTATACGAGCTGGGTCCGGCGCTGATCTTGGTTGCTGCGGTCGGCAGCGCCGTGGTCTTCACCAAGGAAGACGGACCGCGCCTTGGCATCCCTGCGCGGCTCGTGCTGTTTGCACTCGTCGCGACGATCGCCGGGACCGCTACCCTTGCTGCCGAATATGCTGCCGCTCTCGACGGGCAATGGCTATGAACACGAGGTGTGCCACGTGGCACACCCCTATCGCGAGACCTACATGGCGTCGCGATGACTTTTGCGAGGGTGTGATGCCGATAGAGCCTTTCGTTCTTATTGTTGCCGATCACGACAGGCGCGTCTTTTCGGTCGAGGGGCCGATGGTGGACGACAACCCGTGGTCAAAGCCGGTCGTCGATGCTCAAGATGGCGGCAAGCGCCACATCAACTGCTTCGTTCCCGGTGGCCCCTCGCGCACCGACGTAGAGACCGCCGCGCGCGAATATCAGCGTGAATATGGGTATGCGCGTGTTGAGGCGGGATCGATCGTCAGCCGCAAACCCTGCTAAGGTCACAGGAACCGGCATCAATCAACCTGGTTCGTTCATGCTATCTATCTGGCGCATTTGACCCGCCAAGCCGCTCAGACGGCCCTTCAGGCGTTGATCGCCGCTGCCGGGCTGCTGGAGGGCCAACCTCGTCTGACGGTGCTTCAGGCGCTGGCGATTGGGCACGACGACCTTCCCGTCGCGAACGACGACACCCGTGATCTCCGCTGGCCGATCCACATAGTGCTTGAGCTTGTGATAGCGCAGCCCTGTCCGGTGGATCATGCGCCGCACATGCCAAACATCTGCTACGGGCACTTTCGCGCCGGAAATTGTCACGTCATCGACATAGACCGTCAGCGTGTAGCCCTTGGCCGTGCAGAACGCCGCGATCTCGGCCCACATATCGTGATAGCTATAATATGCCAGGATCGGGCTGAGGGGACTGCCCGTCGGCAAATGACCCTCGAACGTGCAAAGATCACCAAGAAGGCCGGCAACGTCGGCGCGGCATCCCATGATGCTTTGGAAGAACGCGATCACCCGCACACGGGGCGTGTTGGGGAAGAACTTCTTGATGTCGAGGCAGTGAACGACGCGGTTGCCGCGATGGCGCGCGGCATTGCTGACGTAGCATCGTCCCTTCACCGGGCAGAACAGAAAAGATGGCGGCTCGATCCGCGCCAGCATCTTGGCGATACGGCCCTGTACACGCTTGAGCGGCGCGACCGGATCTTCAACCGGACGTTTTCCGCCACTCTTCTTCTCAATCTCAAACTGCCGATACCGATCCGGCCCGGTCGCCATTGCCCGCAGCTCAGCTTCTGCAAGGCCGAGCACGTCAGCGAGGCGGCGCGGACTCGTGAGCTTATAGAGCTGCGACTGATTGAGCGGGATGACCGTCTTATTCGGCATGGGTCCGACCGGACCGAGCCTCGAGGAATTGAAGCAGGCTCACCACCTTGCCAGCGACAAAGGTCCGTGCCTGGTCGAGCGTGCTCTTCTGATCGAGGTTCTCCGAAAAGAACATGATCGACGAGACAGGCATGTCGAAGACAGTGGCATAGCGCTGGATGATGTCCAGCGTGGGCGTCTTCAGGCCGCGTTCGATTTCCGACAGATACGACGTCGAAACCTCCAACCGCTCAGCCGCCTGCTTCTGCTTGAGGTCGTGATAGACTCGGATCAAGCGAAGAGCTTCACCCAACATTGCATCTCCTTTCAGGAGGCTATTCAGGGTGCGAATTACTGGCGGAAAACCTTGATGATGGAGAGGGCGATGTGGAGCAGTTGCACCACCACTCGCCCCAAGGCCACCACCGTCTTCAAAGTGGACGGACGGATCAGGCGCTTTGCCCAATGCTGCCGTCGCACCGTCTTCGTTCGCGCACGCTTCTCGTTCAGACCAAGCTTTCGCATGGCGTCCTCCTCTGCCAACCCCCACACCATGCAGAGGCGCCGCCGAGGCTTTGGAGGGTGGGGTAGAAGCACGTTAACCCTGAACACCAAGGCGGACACCGGGCCGTCCGGTGGCCGCCCGCGGCGCCGCTCGCTCGCACGCACGGAGCCACAAAGCAGAGAAGGTTTCTTCTCCAGGAGGGGGTTCCCCCTCGGTTGATGGCGACACATCCCCTTTCAAACTGAACGAGAGTGTGATGCCCTAGCGCACTTCGCTAGTCAACGAATAAAATCCGCTCACAGCGAATTTATTGCTCTGCTTAAGCGGCGGCCGACGACGTTCCGCCCTTCCCTGCCATGCGACTGGACGACTCGATGCCAATCTACCGGCGAGCAGGTCATTATGTCTGAAGCTTGCGGGCTGCGTGCCAGTGCCGCAGATAAGCCAAGGGCCGCCCTTTTGAGGCGGCCCCGACCATTTAGTTCCCTCGCGGGAAACGGACACTCCCCAGGGGGAGGCCGCGCGTGCTCCCCATGTAGAAACCCATCCCTTACGATTCAACTAAAATCTGAAAGGACATCAACCGGCCTTACGCGCCGGAACCGGTGGGCGTAGGCGGCACCCCCTGAGGCGGCGACGGGGGCGTCGAGGGCACGGGCAGCCAGGCCAACACAAGGCGCAGCATGTCGTCGAACTCCCCGACCGGCATTCGCATGATGCCGCCTTTGTCAGGGATTAGCCGGCTCACCGCCACGGTCGTCAGCTTGTCGCAGATCGCGAACGCCGCCCGACCGTCAATCGTGGTCTGCAGCGGAAAGGCCCACTTGTTTCCTGGCTGCGCTGCCGTCGAGCAGGGCACCACCGTGACCGCGCCATGCAGCGTGTTCTTGAACGACACGATGATGACGGGGCGCCGCTTCCAGAACTCCGGGAGCTGGGCGTCTTGCGGAAAGTCACACCAGTAGAGCTGACGGATGCTTGGCGCGGCCGTAACCCTCGGTTCCACTTTCGGGGGTGGATCTTGGATATGCGCGTTCACTCGTCGTCATCCTGTACCAGACGCAGCTTAGGCGCCCCGGCCCGGTTCTGACGGCGCTTCGCCAGCTCGGCCTTGTCCTTGATCTCAGCCAGCTTCTCGACCGCGAACGGCGCTACTGCCTTAATCAGCCCATCGAGATGGTAGATGTTGGTGCGGCTGCCGGTTTCGGTCCGCCGCTCCTCGCGACGGATATACCCTGCCCCCTCCAGCGCAGCGATGTGCTTCTGGATCGTGCGCGGATGAACGTCCATCGCCTTCGCCATCGTGGTCTTGGACGGAAAGGGCTTGCCCTCCGCCGTCCACCATTTGCTCGCCAGATACACGATGATGTTGAGATCGAGCGGCGACAGCATGAGCTGGCGCTGATTTTCGATGATGACGCTCGGCAATGCAGTCCAGCCCGCATCCATCAGCGGCTTGGTCCACTTCTTCTCATTCGTTCGCAGATCGGCGCTGCTGTCCTTTTGCTTTTTCGCAGCCATGTGATTATCCTTTCTGGCTGCAAATATGCCCCTCGCGCGAAGGGGATTCAAGTTTGAGGGGGCGGCACTAGGGGCGCCCCACAGGGCGCGCAGGCCGCCCCCTCCCCGGCCCTTTGGACCGCCCACCCGGGAGCCACACGGGGCCTACAAAGCATAGGACATCCCCATATAGGAACCGCTCAGGGTACACTCCTGGCGTATCAACCGAGGATAAACCCAGCGGGAGCCCCCACGGCCTCCCCCTCTCCCCGTGTTTTCCTATTCGCGCTGCCGCAAGGCAGGTGTGCCACGTGGCACACCCCCCATGACACGCCTGGAGCGTGGCACAGCTTGTTGGGCACGCTGCCCTCCCCCGGAGGCCAGACCGGTGCCGGGGAACACCAAGGGCGGCTGCCCTTTCGTTCCCGAACGACAATCAGGCCCCCCGTGTAATCCGCCAAACGCGGCACCCGACGCCCTGCGGAGCGTCGGCCGCGCTAGGCGGCTCGCCCGCGCCAGAGGCCAGATTCTCGCCCTCCCTCCCCATCCCGTTCCTCGCCGGAAAGGCAGAGCCGGTTGCTGTTGCGACCGGCTTTCAGCCTCAAAGGAAAGGAAGACATCATGGGACGGATCACCGACAATCGAGCCGACATCTATCAGGAAATCACCGATCAGATGATCGCGATGATCGAGGCAGGCACCCGGCCTTGGTCGAAATCGTGGAACGGCAGCACCGCACCGAATATCCCGCTCCGCTCGACCGGCGTTCCCTATCGGGGCATCAACGTCCTGACCCTTTGGGTTGCCGCCATGACCAAGGGCTATGGCTCTCCGCATTGGCTGACCTTCAAGCAGGCGCTCGCGCTTGGTGGATGCGTCCGTAAGGGCGAGAAGGGTTCGACCGTCGTCTATGCCAACAAGATTGAGGTTGACGCCGACAAGGGTGGCAAGAGCAGCGAGGACGGCAAGCGTCAGGTGGCGTTCCTCAAGCGCTATACCGTTTTCAATTCTGAGCAGATCGACGGCATCGAGGCGAAATATCCAACACCCGCGCCAATCATCACCGCGACCAATCCCGATGAGCGGGACGCCGAGCTGGACGCGCTTTTCGCCCGCATCCCCGTCACCCTGAAGCACTTCGGATCGCAGCCCTATTATCAGCCGAGCGGCGATCATGTGGTTATGCCCGAGTTTGCCGACTTCCACACCAGCGATGATTATTATTCGACCCTAGCGCACGAACTTTGCCACGCGACAGGACATGTTGACCGACTTGCCCGCCCGTCTCTCATTTCCACGAATCGCGAGGACTATGCCCGCGAGGAATTGGTTGCCGAGCTTGGAGCGGCGTTCGTCAGCGCGACCATCGGCATCAAGCTTCACGACCGTGAAGACCATGCCGCCTATCTGGCAAGCTGGCTCCAGGCCCTGCGCAACGACAAGCGGTGCATCTTCACCGCCGCCCGCCTCGCGCAAGATGCGTCCGATTGGCTTTTGAGCCGCATGGCCGTTGAGACGGCCCCCGAAATGGACGAGGCGGCATGAGCGCCCCTCACGATCCCGGCCCCGACGAGGGCCGGGGCGTGGCGGCGCGACTGGTCTATGACCTCAATATCGCGACCGTTAGCGAGGCAACCTTCAACGAGCTGGTCGCTATCATGCGCGACGGTCCAACCGGCAAGCCGCTGACCCCGGAGGCACAATGGCGACGCGCCTATCACAAGGCGATGTTCCACCGCCGCCTTGTCGGCGTGCAGCCCGACCTACTCGGCGGAAAGCCGGTGACGCATATGCACAAGGCTGCGCCGGGGCCAGTCGTGGACTGGAAACCGGAGCCGGTTGAGGAGAAGCTGTCCCGGATCGCGCGCGATCCCCAAGCGACGTTCGGCATCGGCCGACCGGCTCTTTCGCCAGAGGAACAGGCCGCCGTCATCAACGGCGCAGCCAATTGGCTGCGGATCGCGCAGCGGGTCCGCATAGCGGGCGCTTTCGCATCCTATGATGGCCGCGCGGAACGCCGCGTTGGTCGGAAAGGTGTCATCTGGCGCTTGTGCAGTCCGGTCTTTGCGGATCACACCTATGTTTATCTCGATCCGACCGGCGCCGAACGGGTAGAGAAGATCGTGATGGTGGAACTACGTGACGTCGAGCCGATCGACGACGCGCTGTTGGTCCCCGTCCCCTTCCACCCTTGAAGGCAGCAGGAACCAAGTCTCATGAATCTACCTCAACGCCGCCCTGCGATCCGAGCTGTCAGCTTCGATGAAGTCGGTCAGGCTATCTGCCGCCTGATCGTGATCGCCGGGTCAGATACCGGACAAGCATCGCGGGCAGCCGACTTCTTGTTGGCATGGTGGGATGGCGCGACATGGGGGCACTTCCCGGTTCTCCACCTGTGCAACTGCGATCCATCCATTTCGGAGGATATGCTGATCGACATGGCGTATCTGGCGCAGGAGCCGACCGTTTATCCCGATGCTTGGGGATACCGCGATGCGATGGCGGCGCTGGTCGAGCAATGGCGGCCGGAATGATCCCGTTGCGCAGCGCGGTAGATATTTCGACCGGCGAGCTGATCGACCGTGACACGCGCCGCGCGCGGCTACTCGCCGCGCGCCGGAGGCCGGTCGGAAGCATCCCTCGCCGGGGCATTCTGTCCGGCCATTGGGATCGGGGCGCAGTTGTTGGGGAGTTTCGGGGCGGGCGCGGCAGTTTCGCCGCGCACGTGGCATCTGTACGCGACCAATAGGACGTTCAGTCGCTATTCAAAGGGCAGTCTCTACTCATGGCCGCATAAGTCATTCGTCCGTGATGGCGATGACGGGAGAGTAGAGATGCGTAAATTATTCTGGATTGCGACAGGGCTATTAGCGACGCTGGCACCCGGCGCTGCGCTGGCTCAGCATCATGGTGGCGGCCATTCCAGCAGTCATAGCGGCTATGGAGGCCACGGCAACTATGGCCGACACGGCGGCGTGGTGGTTTCCAGTCATGGCTATCGCCATTCCCAGCCCTACTACGGGAATAGCTATTATGCCGACTATCCCCGATACCAAGCACGCTACCACGCACGCGATCGGCACCACGATCGTCATTCCCGCCCAAGGCATCACCGCCGCCACCATTGACGGCGGTGATTGCTGATCGCCCTAGTCGGCCGCTATTTGCGGGCTTCCCGGCGTGCAAGCCAAGCCCGCATTTCTGCGATTTCGCGCCGCTGTGTAGCCACCACTTCGGCCGCAAGCCGACGAACGGCGGGATCGCGGCCGTATTTCAATTCAACTTCGGCCATCGCGATCGCGCCTTCATGGTGCGGGATCATCGCGCGCATGAAGTCGGCGTCGGCATCTCCGGTGAAGGCCACGTCCATATCGCCATGCATCTTGGCATTTGCGGCCCGGTAGGCCTTGGTTGCGGGCGGATCGGCTCGGCGGCCTAAAGCATCACCCTGCGATGCGCCGGAAGCGTGTTGGGTATGTTGTGCGCTCGCGGCAAGCGGCATCGGCCCAGCGGCCATTGCCAGCGTGAGCACTACCGTCCTATCAAATCTGACCATAGCAGTTCTTCTCCAGTGGTGGGGTCTCAGTTGATGGCCCGGCTCTTGGCGGCTCGCTTCGACACCACCCGTTCATTGTTGGCGATCATGCTCGACCCAGCGTCCACCCTTGGCAGGGGCCTGCCGAGGCGCAGCGGCATCGAGTTCGGCCACGGCTTGGGCCGCAGCTTGGCAGTCGCTGCCGGTTTTCTGTCCCCGCTCGCAGCGCGTGACGACCAGCCTCGCCTCTTCCGCGTGGAACCGGAAGTAGCCCGCATCCCGTGGTTTAATCAGGCCGCATCCGGTGAGGAAGATCGTTGCAGCAGCAGCAGCAGCAGCAATGAGCGCGCGTTGATTGCTGTTTATCATTGCGCTGATACTCTTGTTGATGATCGAAGTCATAAAGCGATGCCGAGGCGCTGGAGTGCGAAGACCATCGCAAAATAGAGCAGGATGGTTAGGCCGCACCCGGCTGCGAGGGCTGGCCAGAAGCCGACGCCGTGACGCAGAAGGTCCGGGATCAATAGAAACATCGGCAACGAGGGCAGGACGAACCAGAATGTCGCCTGCGCATGTGCCGCCATGTTCGTCGCATCAGGCCGGTCGTGCCATAGCCATATCATGCCGAGTACCGATACCACCGGCAGCGACGCAATTAGCGCCCCGAACCCGGGGTAGCGCTTCGCCACTTCCGACGCGGCTGCGATCAATATGGCCGAGATGATGGCTTTGCTTGCGAGATAGAGCATCGGAGAGCCCATCAGTGATGCCGATCCGACCGGCGCCGTGAGCGCCCGAAGGTCGCAACTCGCCAGAGATACCAGATGACGGCCAGTGCGAGCACGCCGTTGCTGACCGGCTCGATGACGTTCGCCACCTGATTATAGCGTTCGCCCAGCTCGAACCCCGCCAGCACTAGGATCACGGTCCATATTGCGGAGCCGGCAAGCGTCGAGAGCAGGAATGGGCCGAGCGGCATCCCGCTGACCCCTGCGGGGACCGAAATCAATGTCCGGACCCCCGGGACCGTACGGCCGAACAGAACCGCCCAATGGCCATAGCGGTCGAACCAGCGGTCGACATGATCGACCTCGCCCGGTGTCAGCGTCAGCCATCGACCGTGACGGGACGCGAAGCGCTTCAACCGATCGATGCCGATCCAGCGGCCGACATAGTACCACAGCACTGCCCCTGCAGCCGATCCGAGGGTGCCGGCGACAACGATCACCAACAGCGAGCCGCGCCCTTGCGCAGCCGTGTAGCCTGCGAGCGGCAAGATCACTTCCGATGGGATCGGCGGGAAGACGTTTTCGGCCAGCATCAGCAGGAAGACGCCGAAGCCGCCGAGCGCTGAGAGAATCGATGTTATGATGTCGAACACAAGCCAGCCTCGTCAGAAGACCCAATAGAAAATCGCGCAGAATGCGAGCAGGAAGGCGAAGACGGACCCTACGATCCGGTTTTCCAGTCGCGGACACTCGACGTTCCTGATCCGCACGGCGACTTGCCAAGCGGGGCGGATTGGACACCGCCAAGAGCCTGCGGCAATGCGATCCAGCTCCGCATCCGACAGCCCGAAAAACGCCTTCACATCGGCGCGTGATCGCCCCGCCAGCCCCATCACGCGAAGCACCACGTCGTCCCATGCGACATCGATCGCGCTTGGCCGATCAACGATCAGGCCGCGCGCATCACCGCCCGCCCAGGAGGGAGGAAGCAAACCGATTATCCGGTGCGGATTGCGCTCCAGCAGTGTCGCCCAGCGCAGCAAGCGGTGTTGGCGATCCTGCGCCGCGATGCTGCTCGCCGGCGTCCAGCGTTTAGTAAGCGCGCGAACGGGCCGCGGCCATTGAGGCGCCTGAGAGGCCGTCATGGGCTTGCGGGGGTGCCGACGTCGCTTTTGCTGGCGCGCTTGAGCGGACGAGAACAGCGCAGCGTGAGGAAGGTGGTGGCGCTCAGAATGACGGCGATATCATAGAGGCCATAGCCCACCGCCGCGCCGAGCGCCCCGGTAGCCCATAAACTGGCCGCTGTTGCCGTGCCCGACGCTTTGCTGCCGTTCTTCAGGATGGCGCCACCCCCGATAAAGCCGACGCCGGTAATCAGACCTTCGAGCAATCTGGCTTGCGCAGGAGACGTGCGGCCGAGGATTGCGATGCCCACCAGCACGAACCCGCAACTGGCAATGGCGACCAGTGGGAAGGTTCGGATACCTGCGCTGCGCGCATCCCTCTCCCGATCCCAGCCAACCGGCAGGGCGAGCGCGTAGGCGGAGGCGAGACTGATGATATGGGTGGCGATCTCCCACCACGAGCTTTGAAACATGTCGGCCTGCCTGTTCTACGCGATTGCTCCAGATCGGAGGAAATGGTGGAATGTCTGTAAGCGCCGACGGAAGGTGGCGTTGACGCGGCCTGTCAGGCTTTGCGGCGTGTT
>ERZ1292632.1932-Hain-H43-01um-R2-1932-length-18523-cov-6_pt1 | contig 18523 bp, 23 predicted proteins | sample MGYA00564407_ERZ1292632 | MGnify/ENA primary metagenome ERZ1292632 (study PRJEB36523, sample SAMEA6512637) | groundwater metagenome | collected 2019-01-08 | study: AquaDiva: Metagenomics assemblies of 32 groundwater samples | reverse complement strand
CCAATCCTAAAACTTTCAGAGTTGTCAAGGCTACGGAGGTTATTTAGTTTAGCTAATTTCGTGACCCAAAGGGTCCCCATTCCCAAAGGGAAGCCTTCGGCTCGGGGCTTGCTTGAGAACCGTCCCTTTACTCTCGTCGTTATTTTTTTGGTTTGATCGAAATCTTTTTCGCTCTTTTCGGCTCGACTTTTGGCACGGTGATCGAAAGCACGCCGTTTTTCATTTCGGCTTCAGCTTTGTCGGCTTTAACATCAGCCGGAAGCGAAAAACTTCGCTGGAAAGCTCCGGAGTGTGATTCTTTATAGTGGTAGCCTTCACCTTCCTCGACTTTCTCCTCGACTTTCTCGCCAGAAATTGTCATTACATTATCCATAATTTCGACATCAACTTTGTCGTCTTCAATTCCTGGTAGTTCGGCCTTGACTACAATTGCATCGCTTGTTTCTTTAATGTCAATTTTTGGCATTGCCCCTGCGGATTTTGGAGTGATAACACTGTCTTCAAATAAGCGATCCATTGCGTCGCGCAGAGAAACTGCTTCGCGGAATGGTCGCCATGGTCCTAACTCACTTGGCATTGTTGCCTCCTTTCTAAAATTTTGGTTAATATTTTCAAATACTTTTGTAATCTGATGTTCAAACTCAAAGACGTCTTCAAAGGTGCTGTCGAAAAGATTGCACATTGAAACCGCCAGCGGCAATGATGGCATATACTTTCCATGCTCAAGAGCAATTACCGACTGACGGGAGATTCCAAGTTTATCAGCCAGTTCTTCCTGTGAGAGGTCATGCTTTTTCCGCAAATCCCGCATTTTATTTTTAATTGTGATTTCTTTCTCGTTCATATATAAAATGTAAAGCAAACTTTACATTTTGTCAACCCCTGATTAGATACTAACACTTTTCCCACACCTCGTAGGTGTGGGAAAAGTGTGCTACAATCAAACCATGATGCAATTTCGCGAAGATCCTCTTGCAAATGATCAATATTATCATATTTATAGTCGTAGTATTGGTAAATTTATTGTTTTTAACAATCCGTCGGAGTATCAAAGGTTTTTAAAATTAATGGAATTATTTCGCTATAAAAATTTTGTGTTAAATATTCTGAATATAGCGAATTAAGTTTGGGAAGGCAGATGGAAATCCTGGGCTCCCTCCAGCAGAATGCTAATTTGCTTGTTAAAGTTGTTGCGTATTGTATAATGCCAACTCATTTTCACATGATTTTGAAACAGATTTTACCTGATGGTATTACTAATTATTTAGGGCGACTACTAAATGGATATTCAAGATACTTCAATGTCAAACATCACAGAACGGGCCCTCTGTGGGCTGGCCGTTTTAAAAATTGCCTAATTTTCAGTAATGATCATCTTCTTCATCTGACTCGCTATATTCATCTTAACCCAACATTAGCTGGCATGGTTAAGGATCCAGTAGAGTGGAAATTTTCCTCCTATTGGTAATATCTTTATATAAAAAAACCGAGTGATTCGATATGTAATTTTCGAGATATTATAGATAAGACTCCAGATGATTACAAAAAATTTGTCCTTGATAGAAAGTCCTATCAAAGGGAACTATCACTAATAAAGAATCAGTTAATAGACAATTACTTAGGTTGAACGCTTTTCCCACACCTCGTAGGTGTGGGAAAAGCGTATGAGTTAATTATTAGAGACTCATCAAGTTATGTCTGAACTGTTTTAGTAAAATAGATCTAACTTTGGTAGAGATAGATTTTGGTTTCCTGTCCTAAATTTTTTGTTGAAATTGTTTTTATTGGTTTATGGTTGGGGAATTTAAAAGCTAGCGATACAATTTTTGTGCCAGGTTTAATATTGTCGAATATCTGGTTCTCAATTTTATCCAGGACTGAATTTAATAAATACAAATATAGAACATCAGCAACCTTGATATCCTGCCTGGATTTTTTTATATCCCTTCGATAAACTCTAATTCGTCGATATCGAGTGGTTTTTATTTTTGCTAGCAGATATGGGAGCGGGGATATTTCGTAGCCAATAACTTTTGCGCCAAAAACTCGAGCGGCAATAATCAGGGCATCGCCGCGTCCGCATCCGAGATCAATAAGTATCTGGCCCTTTTGCAACTCGGCCAATTCTAGTGCGTCGCGAATTGCCTGATCCGATGAGTTAACATAGGGGACATGGAAGATTGTTGAAAAAAGGTGCGAAGAAACCCAAAAAATAAACCCGAGAAGGAAGAGTAGGAAAAATATTTCAAAATAAATCATGTATTAAGTATAACACCAAAAAAACCTTGACAAATACTGTCAATTTGATATAGTAGTATTGCTCTAAGTAGTTAGAGTGACCCCTTCGGGGAAGGAAAGTCCGGACACCATAGAGCAAGGCGCTCGTGAAAATGAGTAAGGCGTGAGTTTTGAGAACAGCGCAACAGAAAATATACCGCTAACCGTGCGAAGCACGGAAATCCTAATATCAAAATCCTAAATCCTAAACAATACTGTTTAGAGTTTAGAAATTAGAATTTAGAGTTTCCGCGCTTTGCGCGGCAGTAAGGTTGAAAACGTGGTGTAAGAGACCACGCGTTCGGCGGGCAACCGTCGTCTGTGGCAAGCCTCGTCTGGTGCAAGTGGAGCGGACCCAATATCATCAATTCCTGCTCGGAAGATGACCTCGGGCCTTCACGCGTAGATAGATGTCACATAAACAGAACCCGGCTTATTAACTACTTAGAGCTTTTTTAATTGCTGGATTTTTGAGCGTAAATTTGATAACATAAAAACATTCCCGGGTCGTCTAATGGTAGGACAGCTGGTTTTGGTCCAGTCAATTGGAGTTCGAATCTCTACCCGGGAACCATGAGAATCATTTTATGGATATAATAAAAAAAATAAAAGTACTTGATTTTCCTCTTGGGGAATATGTTGTTATTGGAAGTGGAATATTGGCGGTGCTGGGATTACGACCAGCCAGAGACATCGATATCGCTGTGTCGCCAGTATTGCGGGATAAGCTAAGAAGTTCTGGAGACTGGAAAGAAAAAATAAGATGGGGTAAATTATTTCTATCCCAAAAAAGCGTTGAAATTGTTACTCAATTGGATTGGGACAAATATCCAACAAAAGTCGAAGAAGCAATCGTGTCAGCAACTATCATTGACGGAATCCCCTTTCTTAATTTAGAAGAAACGATATTGTTTAAAAAGGCGCTTGGAAGAAAAAAAGACTTAAAAGATATTTCGCTAATAGATCAGTATTTGAAAAAGAGCCATTGACATTGTTGACGTATATGTGCTACACTGTTATTGAAAGTTTGAAGACTCGACTAGTTTGACTTAGGGGCTTTGTACTCTTTGGAGAACGAACGGGGAATCACACTTCAGGTCGATCACAATTTGTAACTGCCCCTTTGGGGCAAAGGATTTGAATGGAAGAGAATGTACAGAGTGAACAACCAGTAGAGAAAAACAAACTCTACATTGGTAATTTGCCTTTCTCAGTCGACAACGCCAAACTAGCTGAAATGTTTTCAGCAACTGAAGGTGTTGAAGTTGTGGAAGCTGCAGTCATTACCGATAAGTTCAACGAAGGCAGATCTAAAGGCTTTGGATTTGTAACAGTTGCCGATGAAGCGCAAGCTGAAAAAGCGATTGAAGCAATGAATGGCCAGGAAATCGACGGACGCAAGATCGTTGTCAATATCGCTCGACCAAAAGTTGAGCGAAAAGATGACGATCGTGGCGGTTTCAGACGATCATATTAGGTCTATCTAAAAAAAATCGTTCAATGACGAAACCTGCCTGACGGCAGGCAGGTCAAAGGGCGATTTTTTTGTTGGAAATTAAAAAAGGCTCGAATCCACTGGAATCGAGCCTGTGAAGATCTTCGCCGGCGCCGATGCGCGCTAGCTGGCCGGGGGTTTTGTCCCTGTCACTTCCGATGTGTGGCTACCCAGCGTTGCCCAGGCGGTGATGGCGGCGATGGCCACCAGCGCCAGAAGCAGCGCATACTCCACAGTCGTAAGGCCTTCTTCACCCTTCCACAACTTCTTGAACATGGTACGCCTCCCGAAACCTGTGTCTGCAGAACGACGGCAGTTAAACCGAATATACCAATTTAAGCTAGGAATTGCAAGAGTTTGGAAAGAAAAAATCGGCAGTCACAGGGACGCCGGCCGGCGAAAGGCATCGAGCCGAAGCTCGTTTGAGTTCCGCCCTCCGACGATGGTCCCGAGTCAGTCGGGTCGCCGGAGGGGCCGCTTGTTGGCCCGAAGGGCCGCCGCTTGCTCCGAGGACAGCCATCCCTGGGAGGGTAGGACTCGGAGCTGGTGGGGGAGATTGCGTATACATAGTAAATTATCTCTTGGATAAAGTATCTTGTCAACTAGTAAAAAAATTTGATATGATAAAAATCTGCAATGGAAAAAGTAATCAAGGTTAAAAATTTAATTAAGAAATATGACAAGCTGATCGCTGTCAATAATATTTCCTTTGATGTTTTTAAGGGCGAGATTTTTGGGCTTCTTGGCGAAAATGGCGCCGGCAAAACCACCACACTTGAAATGATTGAAGGACTTCGCAGACCGACTGCCGGAAAGATAGAAGTTTTGGGCTGTGATATCATTGAACATCGCGACGCTGTTAAGGAGCGAATCGGGGTTCAGCTACAGTCGTCCGCTTATTATCAATTTTTAACATTAACAGAAATTCTTGATCTTTTTGGCAGTTTCTATTCAAAGCAATTGTCGGCGGATAAACTTCTTTCGATGGTTGATTTGAAAGATAAGAGCAACAGCTTTATCGGCAGTCTCTCCGGTGGCCAGCGGCAACGGTTTTCAATCGTGGCTAGTTTGGTCAATGATCCGGAAGTCGTTTTTCTTGATGAACCGACTACCGGCCTTGACCCGCTTGCCCGCCGAAATCTTTGGGATTTAATCACTGAAATTAAAAATCAGGGCAAAACAGTAATTCTTACGACCCACTACATGGAGGAAGCGGAGATTCTATGCGACCGGGTTGCGATTATGAATAATGGGAAAATTTTAGTTATGGGTGATACCCATAAATTAATTGATCAAGCAAAATATCCATACACTGTTAGTTTCATCAAAGAGGGTATGCCAAAAAGCCAAATTCAGAAACTTGAAAAACTTAGTCTGGTTGAAAATCTTTTCGGCAAAAATAATCACTTTATCGTCCGAATCGCCAAAAAAGAGAATTCAAATTCGGTAAAAAAAATTATCGAAAGTTTAAATCCTGAAACGGTGACGCAGGGCCGTGCCTCTCTGGAAGATTTATTTATTGAATTAACCGGCTCCAAGATTGAGGAATAAACGTACACAGATGAAATTCAACACGGATTAACACAGATGAAACGTTAATTGAAATCCCTAAATACATTATATGTGGAAACTTTTCACTGCTGATTTAAAAATGCTATCCAGAAACCGCCAGTCACTATTCTGGGTGTTATTTTTTCCTTTGATGTTTACCTTTATCTTTGGGCTATTTTTTGGGAGAAATACCAATGTTGGTACAATCGCTGTTATAAATAAATCGGATACCCAAATTGCCGCGGGACTCCCCGATGTTTTGGAAAAATCAGACGTGTTTAAGATCCAAAAAGAAGATGATTTAAATGTCGCCAAAGACGAAATCAAAAGGAGTAAAATTTCGGCTGCCATCTATATTCCAGAAGGCTTTGGCAATCCATCTCCTGCCTCTCCAAAGCAGATTGAAATAATCTATGATCCGGGCAGCCAAGTTTACTCGAGTTTATCTGGAGTAGTCGGGCAGTATCTAACATCCGTTAATTATCAAATCCAAAACTCAAAACCAATTTTTACCTCCACTCTTAAACCAGTTACTGATCGTAAGCTAACCTACTTCGATTTCGTACTTGCAGGGGTTTTGGGCCTGGCAATTATGAACTCTTCAATTATCGGAATCGGAGTGAATTTGTCCAAATATCGCGAAGACAAAATATTGAAACGAATTACCACTACTCCGGTTAAAAGTTGGAAATTTATTATGGCTGAAGTCTTATCGCGGTTAGTAATCAATCTAATTCAGATTTCTATCATTCTTCTAGTTGGAAAATTTTTGTTTGACGCACATATCTATGGCAGCATATTAATTATTATTTTAGTGGCGCTTGTCGGCGCATTTCTTTTTCAATCAGTCGGGTTTATTGTCGCTTCATTCTCAAGAACCGCTGATGCCGCCCAAGGAATGGCTCAAGCTATAGCTATCCCGATGATGTTTTTGGCTGGTGTCTTTTTCCCGATCGATTCATTGCCGAAATGGCTTTATTTGATTGTTCAATATCTGCCTCTCGCACCGATATTACGAATTATTCGCGGAGTCATGCTTGAAGGATTATCACCGTTTTTTGAACCCAAAAATGTTATTATTGTTTTATTTTGGATAGTATTAACTCTGGCAGTCTCGATTTGGAAATTTCGTTTATCAGATGAATAGAACTACACTGATAAATACAACACTGAATTAACACTGACAAAAGCCATTGTAATTTCGAATTTGGATATTGATATTTGTTTATAACTTGCATCTTATGTCTTGTTTCTTGTCACTGTGTTATAATTATTTCAAATGACTAAGGTTCTAATCTATTCTGGGATTACCGCACTTTCACTGGTTTTTGGTGCTCTCATTGGTAACTACTTTAAATTTCAAAAACGAACTATTGCAATTTTTATGGCTTTTGGCGCTGGGGTTTTGGTTTGTGCTTTGACTTTTGGTTTAATGGATGAGGCATTTTCACTCGGTGGCTATGACGACGCAATTATCGGATTCCTTCTTGGCGGTGTTGTTTTTGTTTTAGGTGATTATCTAATTCACCTTTTTGGCGGCCGACGACATAAGAACGGGCATAAAATTGTCAATGAGGGAGACAGCAACGGCACAGCCATTACTTTTGGCGCATTTCTTGATGGCATTCCGGAATCTATCGCGCTTGGGATTGCAATATTCGCCGGCAAAAATTTGGGCCTGTTAATGCTAGTTGCTATTGCCTTGTCAAATTTTCCCGAAAGCATCTCATCGGTTAGGGGACTATTGACCGAGGGCTACAAAAAAGGGCAGATAATTTGTATTTGGATTTTTGTTGCACTAGCGGCAATTGGGGTAACAGCGCTAAGTTATCTCTTTTTGCCGGGGATTAGTCAGCACTGGATCGGATTTTCTGAAGCGTTCGCCGCTGGTGCAATTTTGGCTATGCTAGCTGACACCATGATACCAGAGGCCTATAATGAGGGTGGATTTTCCGTTGGAATTATGACGGTTTTAGGTTTTATGCTAGCATTTATCATTCAAAAAGTTTAAATAGTTGCTATAATTGATTTAGATAAATAATTAGGAAAGGAGAGAAATGAAAAGTAAAGGTATGGCGATGGTTCTCTTCATTACATCAGTCATTGCCGTTATTTTGGCTCTGCTTGATGCTTTGTCGGTCGGTGTCTGGCTGGCAGCCACAAGCTGGTTGATTGTTGCTGCAGTTTTGGGTATCTGGGCCATTTACATGGATGCGGAAAAATAATTGTCTCTCAAGCAAAAAGTCTCGTTTTGCCAGGCTTTTTGTGTCTATTTGACATTGCCTAATCTTTTGGAATAAAATTGAAGTAATAAAGATTAATAACGGAGGAAATATGTCGAGAATCGTTCTAGGTATCGTCGGAGTCTTGGTTACTGTTATGGGTGTCTTGGCTTTGATTCCAAGCATCACCGTGGTGACGGAGCCAGCTTGGTATTCTTGGCTTATGATTGTCGTCGGTGTTATTGCTCTAATTATTGCCATTTCTGATTCAGGGGAGTAAAATTTTAAATAAAAAATGACCTGGGTGTTTGTTTACGGGTCATTTTTTTAATCTTCGAAACTTTCGGTTGTGTAGAAAAAAAATTCCGTTTCTGGGTTCTTCCAGGCGTTTGGCGCAAGGCCAGCTTTGAGTGACAAATTTGTTAGGAAATCCTCTTTTTTTGATAATTCTTTCCAAACATCAGGCAAAAAAGTTGATTGAAAATAACCGGATTGCAGTATTATTCCATGTTCATCGGCCTTAATTTTTGCCAGCAAATCTTCAGTATCGTCATAAATTATTCGCTTTGGCACGGTCAAAATCGAAATCTCAATTCGAAGACTTCTTAATTCGTCGTATTTCAATTGAGGAAATCGGGCATCGGAAAACGCCGCCGATAAGGTGTTGTTGATCACGTCCTGATATAACGGGAATTTTGGCAAAATATTGCCGATACAGCCACGAAGCTTGTTATTCTTAAAAAGTGTGACGAATGTCGCACGTTTTTCCCGTAGATTTTTCGCTACTTTTTTCTCGTTAATCTCCAATTTTTTCCCGGCGATAAAATACTCCTCCAGTGTCTGCCGTGAAAGTTTCAACAAAAATTCTTTTCCTTTGGAACCAAGCTTCATTGACTTAAATATTACCAATATAAATATGTTTTAGTCCAGAATCTCGGCCAATTTTTTCCGCGCGGTTGAGGGATTTTAATGGGGTTGGCGAGACATCTTGTTTTTTGTAGGCTGGGAAAAAGCGGGAAATATGCCAAGGAATTTTCAGTGAAAGATCGGCGATAAATTTAGCGATCTTTTTCAAATTGGCATCAGAATCATTAATGCCGGGAATTAGCAGTGTTGTGATTTCGATATGAATTTTTGCCCGCTGAAGCCGTTTAATCGTATCGAGCACAGGTTGTAAGCGCGCGCCGCAATATCGCTGATAAAATTTGTTATCCATTGATTTTAAATCAACATTGGCGGCATCGAGATAGGGTTTGATATATTCGAATGATTCTTTCGACAGATAGCCATTGGTAACAAATACATTTTTTATGCCTTCGGAATGTGCTAGTTTCGCCGTATCGTGGGCGAACTCAATAAAAATCGCCGGCTCATTGTAAGTGTAAGCGACTGACGGCGTGTTGTTTTTGATAGCCAATTTAACGATTGCTTCCGGAGAAATTTTCTTACCCCAGAATTCTGGCTTATTTTTTTGTCTTGGGCTTTGTGAAATATCAAAATTTTGGCACCAATCGCAGCGGAAGTTACAGCCCAAGGTTCCAAAAGATAAAATTTCTGTGTCGGGTAAAAAATGGTAAAGCGGTTTTTTTTCGATCGGATCGAAGTGAATCGCCGCCACTTTACCATAAACAAGTGATGCCAGCTCTCCATTTTGGTTCTGCCTCGTGCCGCAAATTCCAAACTTGTCCGGCATGATCTGGCAATAATGCGCACAAGCCAAACATTTTACTTTCTCATTGTTGAGTTTTTTAAATAACATAACTCTATTATAGCGGTTTTATTATTAAAATAAGTTGTTAGTGTGTTTTTATGTGTTAAAGCCAGATCGATTCCTCACACTCTCCATTGCTGGAGGGTTTTTTAACTAAACGCACACATTTCCCACACCCACACATTTCCCACACCTACGAGGTGTGGGAAATGTGTTATAATCTAATCATGGCTCAATTTAGGAAACACCCTCTCATTAATAATCAGTATTATCATGTATTCAGCCGCAGTATTGGTAAATTTGTTGTTTTTAATAATACTCATGAATTTCAAAGATTCTTAAAATTATTAGATTTTTTCCGTTTTGAAAATTTTAATTATAAATATTCTGAGTTTAATGAGTTAGGTGCAATGAAACAAATTAAAATTTTAGATAGTTTATATCAAGATCCTAATGTTTTGGTGGAAATTGTAGCGTTCTGTTTAATGCCAACGCATTTTCATCTGATTCTCAAACAAAAAAATACTAACGGAATTTCAAGCTATATAAGTAGGGTTTTAAATGGATACGCCAGGTATTTTAATGTTAAACATCGGCGAACTGGCCCTCTGTGGGCCGGCCGATTTAAGGATGTGTTAGTAAATAATGATAAACAAATGCTCCACTTGACGCGCTATGTTCATCTTAATCCAATATCTGCAAATCTTGTGAAAAATCCGGAAGAATGGCAATTTTCATCCTGCAAATTATATATATCAAGCGAAGACAGTGATAATTATTTTTGTGTGTTCCGTGAAATTATTAGCAGGAAACCCAAGGAATACGAAAAATTTATAAATGATAGAAAATCGTATCAGAGAGAGCTTTCTGAAATAAAAAATCTAATGATTGATAATTGCACAGGCTAACCAACACTTTTCCCACACCTACGAGGTGTGGGAAAAGTGTTGGTCTTTGATTAACCGGACTATTATTATTTCATCAAAAGCGATATACTTTAGACATGAAAAAACTATTTTTAGACATTGAAACCTTGCCAGCGTCAGGTGAGCAGATGCAAATAATCAAGGATTTATTCGAAGAGTACAAGAAGAAAAACGGGAAAAAAACTTCTGAGACTACTTTTGACAATTTCTTTCGTGGCACCTCATTTTCCGGTGAATTCGGACGGATTTTTTGCATCGGTTATGCGGTTGACGATCAACCGGCGAAGTGTTTGTTCGGCAACGAAAAAGAAATATTGGAAAAATTTTGGCAGCTGGCCAAAGATGCTGATTTATTTATCGGTCATAACGTGATGGATTTTGATTTTCGCTTTATTTATAAACGCTCAATAATTCATCGAGTGCGGCCGACTCAAGATTTAAGCTTTGCTCGCTACCGCAATTCACCTATTTTTGATACAATGAAAGAGTGGGAAAAGTGGGGCAGCGTTGGCACCAGCTTGCACAAGCTTTCTATTGCTCTTGGTATTGATTCCCCCAAAGAAGACGGAATTGATGGTTCGCAAGTCTATGATTATTTTCTTGCCGGAAAAACTGAAAAAATTATTGAATATTGCAAGCGCGATGTTTTAGCGACGAGAGAAATTTACCAAAGAATAACATTTAATAAACAATAAAAAAATAAGGAGGAAAGATGTTTTTTGGAGTCTTGATCTTAGTCATCGGAGTAGTTTTCTTGCTAAAGAATCTTGGCTACATTGGCGGTAGCGTCTGGGATATTGTTTGGCCGTCGATTATTATCATTGCTGGACTGGCAATGGTTTTTCGCGGTAAAGGTCCTGGTTTTGTTGCCGGAAAAAAGAAATAAATTAATATTGGAAGATCATGAAATTTCTTACCTGGTTTTTGGGGATAGTTTTATTGTTAATTACTCCCTTATTAGTGGTGTTTTTCAACTTTAAGCAGATAATATTTTCGCCAGAATCAACAAAAAGAATTTTGGTTCAAACGGATTTTTATGCCCAAGCGAAATCAGTTATAAAAAAATCTTTATTTGAGGCAAACGGCGACTCGGCCGAGTTGCAGATCATTTCAAAGGCTACAAACAAGACGCTCGATGAATATGATTTCCAGCCAAAGGTTGAAAAAGTAATTGATGATTTTTTTCTCGGCCTTAGTAAAAATGACGGAAGCTTGGTAATAGTCATCGACCTTAACGATATTAAAACCAGATTGATTCAAAACGGCGGGCAAGAAATCAAAGGTTCGGCCAATGGTGCCGACGTAGCTCAAATCCCCGACAGCTGGAAAGTTAACCTGGCAAAATATTCTAGTAGTCTAAGAATTGCCGCCTTTTTCTACCGCAATTTTGTTTGGATTATGCTGGGTTATTCAATCTTAGCTGTCCTCTTTTTGCTTTTTTCAATTTTGTTAGGAGTTCGTTATCTGAAATTATTTTTTACCATCATTCTAATCACTGGAATTATTATTTTGCTTCAAAGAATTCTTATCGGCTTTATTAGTATTCCGGAAGTTTTTTCCTCGGTAACCGAGCAGGGGCGAACTGGTTTGCAGCTGGTAATAGAAAATCTGGCCATGTATTTCAAAGAGGAAACATCCAAATTTCTCCTTTGGGAATCATTGCCGATGATAGGGATTTCAATTATTGGGCTGATTATTTGTGGCCTTGCTGGCCAGAAAAATATTCATAACATTCCCTTAGATGATCGCAAGATTACTTAAATTTTTTTTTCTGTCCTTGGCTCTATCTCTAGGATTATTCTCTGGTGCTGACGCCCAAGAAAAAGATCAAAACCCAGATCCGGAACTTTACGACTGGTATATTGATAGTTTTGATTCGAAAATAAATGTTAAAAGCGATCTGAATGTCGAAATTAGTGAAACCATCAGTGTTAATTTTTTAGTCCCCAAACATGGAATATTTCGAACCATCCCTTATCGTTACGAAGATAATTACGGCCAAGGCCGCAGTATTTTTCTAGAAATTGATTCTGTCACGAGTGACGAGAGAGAAAATTATAAATATTCAACGAATTATAGTAGTGGTGGACTGACCTTGAAAATCGGTGATCCAAACACTTTGATCAGCGGAAAGCAAGTTTATAATATCAAATATCACCTATCTAATATACTGAATTATTTCGGCAATGAAGCCGAATTTTATTATAATGTAAACGGTAATGATTGGGATGTGCCAACAAAAAAAATTAAAGCAGAAGTTGCTCTGCCTGAAAATAACCAACCCAAAACAAAAAAATACTATCTTGGTTTCTATGGCAGTTTTGACAGCGAAAAAGTCAAGGAAGCTGAAAGTTTGCCGCTTCAAATAAACGCCGAAAACTTACAACCCAAAGAAGGACTTACACTTATTTTACGCTGGGACGAACGGTTGACTCCGAAACCAGGATTTTGGCTAAAAGCCGGTTGGTTTGTCAGAGCAAATGGAATATATCTTTTGCCGTTTTTTATTTTAATTCTCCTTCTATTTTTACTAATAAAATATGGCAAGGATCCTTTCGGCCAGGGGACTATTGCTCCGCAATTTGAACCACCAAAAGAATTAACAATCGTCGAAATCGGAACAATTGCTGACGAAAGAGTTGACAATTGCGATTTAACAGCAACGATAATATCTTTTGCCGTCAACGGTTTTTTGAAAATTAAGGAGCTTGAAGGGAAAGGCATATTAGGCAAAAAGGATTATGAACTTATCAAACTCAGGGAATTTTCCGCGCAGGGCGATGATAAATACGTATTTGACCAACTTTTTACCGATAAAAAGACAGTGAAACTTTCTGAAATCGGCAAAGAAGGAAAATTAGCCAAAGTGAGAAATGAAATTGAAGATCGAACATATAAAACAATGGTAAAAAGAAAGTTTTTTAGCCGGAATCCCAAAACTATTAAGGGGTTTTATCTTGTTATTGGGGTCCTAACAATTTTTTCTATTTTTATTTTTCCAGCTTTACTTGAACGATTCTTTACTATCACAGCCAGCGCTGTTTCGCTTTTTGCTACTGCTGTATTATTTTTGGCTTTTGCCAGATATATGCCCCAGCGCACAAAGGAGGGTGCACTATTAAAAGAACAAATTGAAGGTTTTAAATTATATTTAACAAAAGCTGAAAAATTTCGGATGAAATTTTACGAAGAAAGTGGTATATTTGAAAAGTATTTGCCCCATGCGATTGCTTTAAATGTAGCTGATGTCTGGGCAAAAAAATTTGAAGGTAAATATAAAAATCCGCCTGATTGGTACGAAGGCGATCGCCTAACTTTTTCCTTGGTTTATTTCTCCAATTCATTGGCTTCGGACTTTTCAACTTCAGTAAATTCCGCTTTTGCCGCTTCCTCGGCATCATCTGGACACTCGGGCTTTTCCTCCGGCGGTGGATTCTCCGGCGGTGGATTTGGCGGCGGCGGTGGCGGCAGCTGGTAAAATATTCTTAACATTATGATTCGAAAATCAGCTTTTAAAACAATCTATCTGTTCTTTTTCTTGGTTGTAATAATGATTATCGGCTATTTTCTTTATAGTAATATTGTTGGCGCCGATCCAATAGTCGGAGAAACTGGTGATTCGAGGATTTTGGATTTTGCCGGTAATATTGGCAAAAAACAAATCTTTGTTAAGTTCCATGCTAAAGGGAACAGTGAAATCATTGTCAAAAAATCTCTTTCGTCATATTGCAGTCAGAAACTTTCCGGTTTTGAAGATTCGGCAAAAATTGGATCATTAATTAATACTGGAAATGACCTAAAACTTATTGAGATCTCTGGATTTGTTGGAGTTCACAGCGAAAACCGGGCTTATTATTTACTTGGGGATGATCTTTGCCCTAAGCCGATAATATTTGTTAAAAAAGATATGATCGTTTATAATATTTATAGCGACCAGCCAAGTTTCAAGCTTCAGGACTTTGATGGCGATGGTTTTGTAGACTTGGCGACAGAATACCGAAATTATGACAAAAATCCACTTATAGACGGTATTCGTGAAATATACCTTTATAACCCACAGAAGCAAAGTTTTGGTTATAATAGGAGCGAGTTTTATCAGCAAGAGGGCACGAACAGTGAGATTAAGTAAGCGAGGGAAAATGACCGGTGAAGTCGAGGAAATAAAAATAGAAAAAACTAGTCAAAATGAAGAAAAAAAATCGCAAATAATGCTTAGCGCAGCAACCTTAGTTGTTGCAATTGCTTTGATAGCGATTGTTTCGCTGCTTTGGATAAATATCAGGAAGGATTCGAATGAAGTCGAGGATGTTGCCGTTTTAGTTGGTTCTGAAGATGGCCAGGTTTTAGGTACCTCGACTCAAGATCCCATATATTTGGCTGATCTAGCGGATAGACTTAAAAAAACCGGCTACGTAATTTATGGTTCAAATACTGATTATGGCAGCAAGCGCCAAAAAGAGATTTTTAGTCAGGCTATCGCCGGTTTAGATTATGTAGAATGTAGTCCAGGTTTTGATAATTCAAATCCAGATGAATGTATCGCCAAAGGTATAGATGAGTATCCGACTTGGGTACGCGGCGAAGAGAAATTTCCCGGCTATAAATCCCTCGATGAGCTAGAAGAGCTAATAACTTTCAGCCATCGCTAGCTCGTCAATTCCTAATAATCAGGCACTCGCAAAGTGTTTTTTTTGCTGGAAAATTTTGGGAGTACTCACGCTAAATTGACGCTCTGGGATTGGTATTTGATCTTGCAAGCTCGTTCGAGTTGGGAAATAAGCTTGACAAGCGTGAGTGCCCCCCCTACAATGTATATGTGAGCTTAAACGAGCTTGATAAGTAATATAAATCTACCTTGAGAGGAGGTGATTGAAATGGTACAAGCATATTGCGTAAAGTGTAAAGCAAAACAAGAGATGCAGAACGCTTCAGCTGTTACAATGAAAAACGGTAAGCCAGCAATGAAGGGTATTTGCCCAAAGTGTGGCACCGGAATGTACAGAATTGGTAAGGCTGCCTAAACGAAATAAAATCTCTTAAATAAAAGAAAAACTTCGAAGTTGTTCGAGGTTTTTCTTTTAATTGCACATATTTTGGTGTTACAGAATATGGACGATCGTCCATATTCTGTAATGAAAATGCTTTCGCAATAAAAAAATGCCAGCTAGGCGCTGGCAGACGGGATCACTAACCTTCGTCGTCGAGAACGACTTGTGGGTCAGTATCTTCTGGGGCGTGGCCGTCGTCTAGATGCTTTGTCCATCCCCGTTTCCCACAGACCTGGAAAATGCCAGGCGGATCGTTGAGATTGATCTCAACGACAGCGCCTTCGCAAAGCAGATTACGGATACTGACTTCGCCGTCGACACCATCAAGGCGAAGGATAAATCCACCAGACGCTCCTGACTGTCTTACCTGGGTGATATCTCCTTCGACTTTTTCGCCCTGGGGGTTGGTGATGGTGAAATGCCGCCCAACCAGACTGTTTCGTTGCCTAGTTGAGCCATGGATCCGACGAAGGAATTCCATCAGATTCGTGTCGTGGTTGCGGACAGCGGAGGCTTCGGGCGTGCGGATGATCAGCTCGCCGGAGGTGGTGTGAATGCGAACATCACATCCTGGTCTGATTCCGGCAAGCTCCAGCAATGAACCGAGCGATGGGCCGGGGTTGTTGCTGTCAGTGTCGCAAATCAAAGTGACGAGACCACCAATATCTACCAGTTTGCCACTTATCATTCTGTACCAACCTTTCTGAGAGTCGGAGTGTTCAGAATATACCACTATTATTTGCGCCAGTCAAGGATTTTTTATTGATTTATCGCAGTTAATTTGCTATGATAGTCAAGGTAAAATTAAAGTCAAACAAAGAAAGTCTTAATGAAAAGATCCGAGCTTTTTTTCTCTTTTCTCTTAATCCCAATTGATGCGGCGATGGTCGTTATTTCTTTTGTAATTTCATATTATATCCGGATTAAAACTGACATCCTGCCGGTAAATTCCGAAGTCACTTTCAAGCAGTATCTATGGTATGTAATGTATATTTTGCCGATCTGGCTATTAATTTACGCTCTAAACGGTCTCTACCGAATCTCTCGTGAGCGTAATTATTTTAATGACTTTTATAAAATATTTATCAGCAATGCGGTTGCGCTTCTGATATTTATTGTTGCAATATTCTTTAGTAGAGCTTTCTTTTTCTCCCGTTTGATTCTAATTTTAATATTAGCAATTTCGGTCATTTTGGTTTTTGTTGGCCGTTATGTAGTGACCGAAACTCAAAGATACCTTTATCGATGGGGCTATGGCGTTCACAGAATTATTATTATTGGCAACAACGAAGTTTCCCATAAACTGGCACGGGAGATGATTTATGTCAAAAGATTGGGAATGAAGTTTCTCGGACTGGTTAATGGATTGCAAAATAAAGCTCGTCGGCCTTCAGATCTAAAAGTTTTGGGCAATATTAGTCAATTGCGTGAGATTGTTGCTAGGTATCATCCGAACGAAATCATTCTGACTGACGTCGGAATAAACCGCGGTAAAATTTTAGAAATTATCCAAGTATGCTCCGACGCCAACGCTGGTTTTAAATTCGTCTCCGACGTTTATTCAATGGTTACAACTTCAGTAAACTCCTCAATTCTTGCCGGTTTTCCAATTATGGAGCTTAAAACCATCGCCCTTGATGGCTGGGGGCGAATTGCCAAACGACTTTTCGATATTATTTTTTCCGCTATCGGCTTAATCATTACTTCGCCATTTATGATTCTAGTTGCTACTGGCACAAAACTGACCTCAAAAGGACCGGTGATATATCGGCAGAAACGTGTGGGACGAGACGGTAGATCATTTGATTTTTATAAATTTCGCTCAATGTATATTGAAAAGTGCGACACGACAGAAAAAGGCTCCAAATGGACTACGGTCGCTGACGAAAAAAATCGCATCACGCCTTTCGGCGGGTTTATCCGCAAAACTAATTTAGATGAATTGCCGCAGTTTTGGAATGTTCTTATTGGAAATATGAGCTTTGTTGGACCGAGGCCGGAGTTGCCAAAGTTTGTTGATAAGTTTCAAGCTGAGATTCCGGATTATTTTCGCCGCCATCGAGTGAAGTCCGGGCTTACCGGTTGGGCAGCGGTCAATGGACTCAAGGGCGACACCTCGATAAAAGAACGTGTCCGATTTGATATATTCTATATCGAAAATTGGAGTTTCTGGTTTGATATTAAGATTATTCTAAAAACCATTTTTTTGTTAATTGGCGAGGCCTTTGGAGGCAAATATGAATATCGCGATCGTCCATGATTGGCTAACCGATTTTGCTGGTTCAGAAAAAGTTGTGCTGGAAATGCTAAAAGTTTTTCCAGGCACGCCAGTTTATACATCAGTATATGACGCTGAAAAAGTTAAGGAATTTGAAAAGATAAAAGTATATACGACCTATTTACAAAAATTGCCGTTGTCAAAAAAGCTACGCAGCTTGATGATTCCACTGATGCCGCTGGCCTTTGAGCAACTGGATTTTTGCAAGTACGACTTAGTAATTTCTTCGTCAACTTCGGCAGCCAAAGGAATAATTACTCGGCCGAGTACCTGCCATATTAACTATTGCAATACGCCTACGCGTTATCTTTGGGAATCAGCGCTTGACAGGCGGGCATCAAACTCGTGGTTAAAACGTCGCGTTAACCATCAATTGCGCATTTGGGACTCGGTTGCGGCGGAGCGACCGGATTACTACATTGCTAATTCAAAAAATGTCGCCAGGCGAATTAATAAATATTACCGACGCGATGCCGAAGTTGTCTACCCGCCTGTAGATATTAATTATTACAATCCGAAAAAATCCGAGAAGAAAATTGGCGATTTTTATCTTTTTGTTGGCCGGCTGATTCCTTACAAACGAGCTGATTTGGTAGTCGAGGCCTTCAATAAATTAGGGATCGAGCTGCGAATAATTGGTACCGGTTCAGAGGAAAAAAAATTGCAGGCAAAGGCGAGAAAAAATATTAAATTTCTTGGCCGGGCGAAAGATGAGGTTTTGCGTCAGAATCTGCTCTCCGCAAGGGCGGTAATTTTTCCGTCTGAAGAAGACTGGGGAATTGTTCCAGTGGAAGCAATGGCTTGTGGAACTCCAGTGATTGCCTATGGTGTCGGTGGCGCGACCGAAACAGTCGTAACGGGTAAAACTGGCGAATTATTTATGGAACAGACTCCTGAAGCCTTGATTGAAATTGTGAAGAAATTTAATCCGGAAAAATATAAATTTGAAGATTTTCGTCAACAAGCAGAAAAATTCTCCGCCGAGATTTTTCACAGAAATTTAAAGGATATTGTT
>ERZ1292632.1931-Hain-H43-01um-R2-1931-length-18524-cov-5_pt1 | contig 18524 bp, 22 predicted proteins | sample MGYA00564407_ERZ1292632 | MGnify/ENA primary metagenome ERZ1292632 (study PRJEB36523, sample SAMEA6512637) | groundwater metagenome | collected 2019-01-08 | study: AquaDiva: Metagenomics assemblies of 32 groundwater samples | reverse complement strand
CGTGCAGGTTGGCACCGGACAGGTTGGCATCGGACAGGTTGGCACCGGACAGGTTGGCACCGGCCAGGTCGGCCCTGGACAGGTTGGCACCGGACAGGTTGGCACCGGCCAGGTTGGCACCGGACAGGTTGGCACCGGCCAGGTCGGCCCCGTGCAGGTTGGCACGGGCACGTCGGCCCTGTTCGACGGCATTTGTTAGCGATTCTGCCTCACACTCGTACAGTAGGTGCTCATCGAATCGAGACACGATCCGAAAGTTGGCCATTGGAGCGCCTCCTTGGGAACGATTCGGTTTGCACCGGGTGAGCCAAGAGCGGCTCAGAGGGTGCTATTGATTTTGGAAGGTACTGACACAAGCGTCAGTGTCAACGCACGTAAATATAACAGAACTGTTATGTTTGTCAATAGGACTTCGGAAAGATTTTTGAGATTTTCCTAAGTCCTTGTGCTATTTCGCCTTGCGTACCGGCCTTCCCCTTGGCGTGGGCCGAATTTTCCGTAGGGCCACATCGGCCGGATCGAGGGCCCACTGCTTTTCCCCGAGTTTGTGGCCCTTGAGCCGACCTGCTAGAAGAAGTTGCCGGATACGACCGCCAGTTACCCCGAGAATTTCGGCAGCTTCCATGACGGACAGGAATCGGAATTGCGCATCCACTGTTGACATTCCTGGATTATAGCGGTATTGTTATGCTTTGCAAGCGAAAAAAAGCGTGACGGTTGTTCCACGGTCTAATAGCAAACCGTCCGGCTCTTACGAGTGACGGCGACCCAGGGGTAGTTCAAGGTTTCGGAGTTACTGGTTGCCCGGTTTCCAGCACGGCTTGGCCGTGCCTTTCGGCAACGGGCCTGCCGGTCTTGCCGGTTGGAACCCGAAGTGAAACCGGGCAACCAATAACTCCTCCTTTCGTCAGACACTCGCCGGTTCCCAACGCGAAACCCACCAGCGATACAATCGGTTTCGGTCCAAACGAAAACCGATGCTGGTTATGGTCGCCTTGGGAATCGGTCACGTCGGTAGCCGCCCCCACTTGTCGCGTTCCACTCCAAACCATCCGGCGCCCACTGCCCGGCCCGTCGCCGGATCGTCGTCACGCTCCACGCCACGGACGGCCATGACCGTGAGCTTGCATCGAAAGCCGGCCCGGTGAGCCTCCTCGGCCAGCCGATCCCATTCCGCCAGGGCCTCCACCTGGATTCGCACACCACAACCACAGCAGTGGTAGGGCCGGCGGAACCGGGCCATGATCGTGACGATCCGCTCCCCGCAGTACGGGCACGTCAGGGAAACTGTATATCTGTCCAGCATCCTGGTCATAGTGGGCGATACGGGACTCGAACCTGTGACCCCTAGCTTGTCGAAATTGGGCAGTCTAGGCGCTCGGGGCGGTGTCCGCAGAATGCGGAAGAAACTCAGATTAGGGAGTAGAAAGCGGCGACAACCCGTTCCACCACCGCCGCCGGTGAAAACGTGGCAAGGGCCATTTCGCGGACCGCTCCCCGGTCGATTGCGGACCCGCTCGCCGTCACGCCTTCGATTAGCGGAACGAGGCCCAGCGATTCAACGCGGGTTCCGTTGCAACCATTGATCCAAGGGGCTCCACGCTCGATTCCTACGCATGGACATCCACATAGTAGAATCTCAGCCAAAGCCAGCGGACCCCTATCATCGTCGCTCAGGTAGACGCACACGCGGCTTTGGCGGGCACAGTCCAACAGCCGACGGCGAGAGAATCGGCCATAGCGGATTTCGACGTTGGACGGATAGGCGTTTTGGAGTTGGTGAATCAAGGCGTCGTCAACTCCGCTCTTGCGAAAGATCAGTAGATCGAACGTGGCCGGCCGCGGACCTTCCGGCAGTGGGTCAATCGGGTAGGGCCAAAACACGATCGGGGCTGTGTTGCGTTTGCCCCGGCAGGATTCGATCAGTTGCTCGTACCACCGCGATTCCGTGATGAGTAGCCGACAGTGGGCGGCATTCAACAAAAAGCTCTCGGCATGGCCGGCGCCCGGCCGGCGACTGTAGAGAAATAGCACGTTCGGCCCGAGAATGAACGGCCGCCTCTCCACTTCGCAACGCACCGCCAGCGGCTTATCCTCGTAACTCCATATCCACGGTATCTCACCGGGCTGGAGTTCGCCGCCAATTTTCAGCCACGGCAACTCTTTTGCCAACAGAGCACGCTGGAGCGCGTATTGCCCGTTGCTCGGGCCGCTGTTGCCCGGCGTTCTGACTTCGCGGATGAGACGGATCATCAGAATGGCCTCGGATAGATTGTCGGGTCGATGATCGGATTTGCAAGATCGAACCACGGCGGATCGGTCGGCGTCACGGTGGCCGGCTGCATTTCAATCATGCCCATACGTTGCCAAGCTTTCTCGCCGTTGTCACGGCCAGTGAGCATCCCGGAAATGTGTGGGCCTCCCGACAGGTTGCCCCACGGGTAAACGTAGAATGGTTGGTAGCCCAAGGCGATTGGATCGGCCCGGGTCACGCCGGCCTTTTCCATCCGCCACATGAACTCTTGATCTTCCGGTCCGCTGTACCCCGCCTTGTAGCCCCCAAGCCGACCAAACATTTCGCGTTGATACGCCCATGAACCGTGATATAGACCGCCGGTCTGATGCTGGCGGAACTGCCAGTGAAGCGGCGTTTTTTCCCACGGGTGCAACACCAGCGACGGCCTGGACCATTCCGCAGTTCGCAGCGCAGCCACGCTCGCCGACAACGCCCACGGCAGGTAGTAATCGTCATCATCCCAGATAGCGAAGGCATCGGCATCATTTGGAGCCAGGCGGGCGACGGCGTTGCGTTTGTGTCCCAACGAATCAAACCGATCCTTGATCGACACCAGCCGCCATCGGTCGCCTTCCTGATTCTCGTATTGGCCGGCGTCGTCAAGGATCACCATGCAACGGTTCGCGTAATCCTGTCGCTCAAAACAGCGGATGAGGTTGCCGAGTTGCTGGGGCCGCAACCAAGTGCAAACGCAACAGCAGATTTTCATCGGCTCACCTCTCTGTTCCTGGTTTCACAATCCAGCGGCACGGCGGACACCGCCCCGAAATTCCCGAAGTACGGCTTGTCTGCCGCCACGATAACCGCCTTGTTCGCCATCAGCCGAAAGAGCATATCGCCTTCCGCGGCCTGTCCGATCCCTTCTGTGTACCAACCATGCCGATCCATGAAGTCACGCCGACGTAACGCTGGCTCGTCACCATAAGGCCACGGGGCGGCGAGATCAAACTTTCGCCAGCCGTTAATCTCGCCGTCGAATCGACAGCCGAGATTAACGGGAAATGAGTATCGCACAAGATCGACATCGTGGTGTTCCGTCAGGAGCGTAGCTCCGGGCGACAAGTCGAGTGGTGCCACCAACTCGTAATCGTCCTGGACTAGGAAGATCAAGTTCGCAGTCGTGACACGTAACGCCGCATTCATGCCGGCCCCCAGCGAAGCCGGCCCATCATGCCACGTCAAAGGGATGCAGTTCGCACGACAGAAGTTTTTGAGTTCTTCGCCCAACCACGGCCGCGTCTGGTCGCGTTCGGATTCTGACGAACAGAGAAATCGAAGGGTATGGTCCGATGCTCGGAGGTTTTTTTGGAGCGTGGCCCAGGTGTGCCGCAAGTATTCCAAACGCTTCGGATGGTTGGGCCACGTCACAAGCACTACGTCGATCGTGTTCATTTCTTCGCCATCGCTCCCAAAAGAAAACACGCCGACTCCATCCTCTCCGGTTTGTCGGCAAGATACTCTTCGCAAGCCCTTTGCACGCCCGGCCAGTTATCCACGCCGTAGTCATGCACACACACAATGGCGCCCGACGACAGTCTTGGATACACGCGAACAAACGAATCAAAGATCGACTGATACAAGTCCCCGTCGAAAAAGGCGAAGGCGATCTTGTCGGGAAACTCCGCGTCGGGAAGTTCCGCAAACCAGCCCGAGTGAATCTGCGGCGGAGGTAGGTCTTCCTTGTCGAATCTTGCCCGAACAACTTGCTCCGCAGTTCTGACGCTGCCCGCGTCGCCCCAATCTGGATTATCTTTCGCGCCCTTTTCCGGCAATCCTTGGAAACTGTCGTAAAGGTGCAATCGCCGGATCGAGGTTGGCGTGTGCTCAGGGCCAAATCCATTAAGCTCTTGAATCATGCGGGCAAAGAAAACGGAGGTATCGCCGGCGTGGCAGCCCATCTCGATCACATCGCCCGGCACGCCGTCCAGAATCACGCTTTGCAGTCGCGTCAGCAGATTCTCCATAACAACTCGGCTGCTGAGGGCCGCGTTGATCGGATACCAGTCAAGGCATTTCTGAATATCGAGCATGAATCACCTCACAGCACGTCGGTGGTATAGAGGTCCATCTGTTTCTGACCTTCGGGCCCCGGATCGGCCGGCACAAAAAACAACGCCCCGGTGTAGCCGAAGTGGACAAGCAGCGATAGGTTGTGGCGAGCGGCCCCAGTGTAGTAGCCGATCCCCGAGAAGCTACACGCTTCCCGTCGTTTTTCTACATTGCTGCTCATCGGCTGTTGCACGATGCCGTAGAGGCCGACACGCCACGCACTGCCCACTTCACGGTGCCAGTCCTGGAGGTGTTTGTACGGGTACGCGAACTGCGGCTTGCGTGGTATCCAGTTCGGATCGTTTTCCAACATGGAAAGCCAAAGCGTGCCGCAGAAAACCCCATCGGCAACGCAGTCCGCTCGCGTGCGATAAAGCACCTGCATTCCCATATAAACGACGATCAGCGACTTGTGCTTCACAAAATGCTGGAGCATCGGAGCCTGGTCTAGTGCTCCATAACAACCGCCAGCTTCTCCAGCAACAACCGTGTCCCACGGGGCAAAGGCGAACTTGCCCGCCAGGTCGGGGAACCGTTCGCAGAACTCGGCGATATGCCGCATGGTTGGGTGGCCGCCGCCGTTGGTGTCCATCTTGTTGCCCGAGTTGGCCGCCATGATCCACGGCCAATGGTCGAGGCGGCTTCGCAGATAATCGAGCCACTCTTGCTGTTGCGCGAGCGACTGCCACCGTGATGGTAGGATGCCCGACTCCGGCCCTGGCCCCATGCCGGTGTGCGTGCCGTCGTCATTGCTCCAATCCAGGCAGAACGTGGGAATCGCCCGCTTGCCGGTTTCGGCTTCGATCCGCTCGATAAGGTCGCGGCGAGGAGCCGTGACGAGCACGTAATCGGAAAGTTTATCGGCGTATTCCCTGAGCCACTTGATCGGCCCGGTCCAATCCCAATCTCCGCTGAATACCTTTTGCTCGAAAGGATGAGTGTAGCAGGAAATGTCAGGGAACACGGGCAACAGGCAATGCCGCGGCACTTTCGGATAATCCATCATTTAGTCTCCAAAATCGGGCAGGGTTTGATATTGTTCGCAGTCCATTCGCCAGTCCGATCAATCAAACATGAATCCGCCAAGCATCTTCGCACACTGGCAGCCGTCCAACCTTGGTCGCGTAAGCCGTGGAGTTTCCAGTTGCCGGTAGTTTTGCTTACGTCAGTCAACTCGCCTTGCTCTAATCGCAACCGGGGTAGAAAGGTTTGACGCGGGATCGGGCAGCCAAGCCGGGTACAGTAATGGGCGTAGAGGGACATTTCCGTTATCAGATCGTCGCCGCGGATAACGTGCGTCACGCCAAGACGACGATCCCACACCACCTTGCAAACCGTCAAAAACGGCACATAGGGATAGAAGTGCCGACCCGGCTCGCCCACGATGGCAAAAGCGGCTGCGTCGTAATCCAGGGTCGGATTGCCCGTCAATGGATTTTCTAAAAAGCCGAGATATTCCAAGTCGTCGGCAATCTCGTCGTATCGGTCATGCTGTGAAACTACGTCACCGATTTTGATCCCCAGCCATTGTAAATCTTCCACCGCTGCCCGGCTGTACTCGCCGATCTTATCCCCAAGTTGGTTGCGCCACCACGGTTGAATATCGTCCAAGAGGACGTGCATCTGGCCACCGGATTTCTTGGCTTCGCACTCGTTGACCAGAGCCATGTAAGCATGGCCGATGTGCAGATAACCGTTGGTAGTCGGGCAAAAACGAGTGTTCATATTCTCGTCATCCAAAAGCGACGCAATCCGTCACCCGTTCGACCGGGCCAGGTTCCGTCCAACCAATCGTAACAGTGATAGGCAGCGTTCAAGTCGGAATCATCGTAACGATGAAAAGCAATGTCGCGTTCTGCAAATACAAGTTCAACGGCGGCGGCAGTCATTCTCGTGCCCCTCCCGTTTTTTGCTCCCGTATCCCAATACTCATTGATCTTGACTTCATCCGTCGGATTTGGGGAATCCATGACTTCTGATTCCAGCGACAATCGCCGGGCATGTCGCAGGGCGGTGTTGAGATCACGTTTCCAGTCGTCTAAGTGATAGAGCAAACCCCAGTGAATCACAAGATCGAAGACACGTCCTAAATCCCACGGTTGGGCAGAAACGGGTGTTCATTGTAGTCCCTCGAACAGTTCGATCCATTGTTCACCGATTACATCAGCGTCGGCGAGCATCCCGACGCGCTCTAGTTGACAGGCGAGCATGTAACCGCGTGCCCGCTCATCACACGCGAGGCGGTTGACCTCGTCACTCTGTTCCGTCACGGTGGAGATTGGCGGGACTTCCCCCAGCATTTCCATCCAGCCGCCTTTTTCTTCTGCCACGATGGGCACGCCGGCCGCCATAGCCTCCAGCCCGATACGTGGCCAGTTTTCCGCACAACAGCCGACCCCCGGCACAAGGCAATGAATCTTCGCCAGAAACTCTTGCGAAGATTCGGCGCCCTGCGGCAAGACTTCCGCCCACTCAGGCGGCTTACCGCAGTGCCGCTCGATTTCCATTGACCAGCCCATGACCCGAGCCCTAAGCGGGTCGTATGTGATTGCCCCGTACTGTGTCCACAGGTCGCGTGGGTACTTGTCGAGTGCCGGAACATGACCCGGCTCGCCATAGGCTCTGGACAGTCGCCCGACAATGAACGACTCGGCAGGCGTGTGCGGCAGCGGGCGGAACGGGAACTCGGCCATGTCAAACGCACCGCGAATCAAAACGCCATGCTCTTCGGCGAGCCCGTGCCGTCGCAGACGCGGCATGAGTTTCGACCGTTGAAACTCGGATTGAAACACGTACCGGTCGGCGAGCAATGACCGACGCTCCTCCGGCAATGGATAACACATGCACGGGGCGTACACCAGCTTGCACCCGGCCGCGTGGAGCATCGGGGCGTCATGGCGGAATGCCGAATTGCAGAAGCCCACCACAATCGAACCGCCTGGGACCAGCGTAGCACTGAGTTTGCAGCCGATCCCCTCGACGCGGCGTTGCCACTTGTAGGAGGGCGGCGGTATCTGTGTGACCATCGTCACGCCGATCCCCAGCGACCGCCAGAGCTTCAGGGTGTGCCACAGTTCGGTATTTGCCCCGCCAACGTCAGATGGCATTCCGTAGCAATAGACGGAGAGAGGCTGGGCCAGAGAAGGCATTGAACTCGGCTTCCTGCCGAAGGGTCTGAGCGGGCAGGTACCAGCCGCCGGCCGCTCGGATGATTCGCCTAGTGTACTGGAGCGGGGAGGTTTGTCAAGGGGCCGTTGACTCGCCACTTCGCCACCGGACATTTCCACGTTGCCAGTCGCCGTGGTATCGTCAACTGCTGCCCCCGTGACGAGCAACTGTTGCACTGGCAACGGTCCTCGACCGCCGCGTGGTCCGGGCACCCGTCGCAAACTTCTTTGCACGCCGATTGCTCGGCTTCCGTTCGTTCTGGATACCCTGCCGCCATCCATGCGGCAAGCTGCTGAATGAACGGCTGGCACTCGTCCAGCGTCAGGCCAAGGCGCTCCGCGGCGGGGAGAAGGTTTGGCGACTTCGCGCAGTTGCGCCGGGGCCAGCCTTCGATCTTCTCCGGCTTGACCCAGCCACAGTTGAGGCAACTTTTCCCACGCGCGTCTGGCAAACAATCAATCATAGAGCATTGATGTAACATGTAGCCGCAGTTGCTCCGCAGGCGGCCGTCGTATACTTGGAGGTCAGTTGAAAATCGTCTGGATAGCAACCTGAAAAATCAGGAGTTCGATAAAAAATCAGAACGTAGTAAGAGTGTGAACTATCACCTATGGTGCATCCCCAGTTATTTCCAAAATCCGACCGGTACTTAGACACAAACATAATCTCGCCATTCGTGCAGTTTGGCGAGTCGAAAGTGTACAACCATTCGCAGTTATTGTGTTGCTCAAGTGGACTGGAACAAATGAAAGTTCCATTGTAACGAGACGCACAGTACGAGCACGTTCCGTTGGTGACACCGGCTATCGTGACTTCGATTTCGGAAGGCGTTCCACCTGGACAATAACCGGCAGTACCGCATGGGTTAAAACAGTGACACCCCGGAGCCGCACCCCCGCCTGGCGTGAAGATTAAGCCGCGGCAAGAATTGGCACGCCGCCGCTCCCGCACAGTCGGCATCCAGTCGGGCACCATCAAGCCGCTGTCACGTTGCCGGTATTGCTTGGCCATTACGGGCACTCCGCCTCGACCACATACGGCACGCCATCGATCCACTCGACAACGACTTTCTTCCCGCTGGCAATCGCCGTGGCCCCGGTTTTCATCAGCCAATCGCGGCCCGTCACTGTAAGGCTTGTGATAACCGCTTCACTTCCGCCCGCTCCGGCCCAGACGTTGACGGTCGCCGTACTGCCTTGCGAAAGAGAACCCGCCAGTTTGCCGATGATATGATCTATCGGGTGCCACCGGGCCCGCATGATCTTGTTCGTCGAATCGACGATCCCCAGACATTCACACGTTGCTGGGTAATTTTTGACCACCGTGCCTTGGCTGGGTTTCGGCCCGTAGCTGTCGCCCACGGCTGGCGTGCCAGTGTCGTAGGCGACAAGCACTTCCGGCCCCGATTGGTAGACGCCATAGCCACTGGCCGGCACGGCCATCGGCCCGTTGACCGCATACGACCTGCCGAATGTGGTGCTCGGCAATTCACCCAGGGCGACGTTCTCATCACCGATCACCTCATTGCCCGTGATTCGGAAGACCTCAAACGGCCCGACTTCGGTGGCCCCGTCGTTCCGCCACTGTTTCCAATCGTGTGTGCCGAGTAGCGTTATTTCCATAGGCTCACGCGATGTTCCAAGTTTTCGGCAGGTCGTCAACTTTGTTGCTCGTATCCCGCAACTTCTGGATGGCTTCCTTCTCCCGCTGCCGTGCCCGCTTCTGTGCGTAGGGTTCGCGGCGGATAATGTCTTCCGTGTTCCGGGCGACCGTGGTCCTGGCTCCGCTCTTGTCCAGCTCGTATGTCACTTGGCGGATGGCCCCGTCAAGATCGAACCGGACCAACCCCATGTACGTCACCTGTTGCGGAGTCTGCGGCTTGTACTCCTCCATGATGGCGTCCAAGTAGTAGTCGAGTTCCGCCGACACGTCCGCGATATTGACGCCCGTCGGCTCATCCGCCGTGTGGCCCAATACGATTTCGTCATGCTTGACGATTCGCATATCCGTGCCGTAGGGTGCTCCCGTGTTGCGCCACTTGTACGTTCGCACAGGTGCTCGCGTGTCGGGGTCCAAGAGCGTGCAAGCCGTCCGCAAGTAGAGTTCCGGGGCGGTGGGAGCTAGATCAATTCCCGTGCCGTCAACGCCCAGTGCGTTCGCATACATGTGTTTGCTGAAAACGACCATCCGGCGGTCGGCGTCGATTGAGAACTCGCCAAGGTACTTGCTCTCCTCAGGATAGTTCGGGTCGATGGTGTTATTGTAGTTCCCCGACTGCGGCACGCCGGCCTTAGCGTGATACCACGTGCCCCACACGATGGCCGGCGGGCGACGTTGTTTCGCAACCGTCGTCACCACGCCGCCAGAATACGGGGCCTCCGGCACTTGATCCTCAACGCTGCCGACAAGTCGATCCTCAAGCAGGATACAATCCAGACTGGTAATCGGCGTATTGGCGTTGACGGTCTGACTATAGCCGGGCACGATGATTCCACCATCGGGAATCTTGATCCTATACCATTTCCACACCGACTTCTCGGCACATTCCTTGGCGTGTTTCCCCTTGGCATCGAAGATGGATGCATAGTCGCCGGGCATGATACTTTCCCAACCAGCCGCCGGCTTGTAGCTCAGATCGTCGAGTAGCTTGATCGTTCCTTTTTCTTGGTTGTTTGTCCCGTAGTCGCTTTCCTCCCCGACGGGTTCAAGCTCAAAATCCACCTCAAACCGATCCGGCCCGCACACCACGGCTACGGCCGTGGGAGTCTCAGGCGGGTCGAATGTATTGGCCCAGTTCTCGACACCGCCGCTCGGAAGATCGGCACCGGATCCCGCTCGGCAGAGTCGGCCGGTTCGTCCGTCCAGGTCCGGGACCACAATGCAACCCAACTGGTCGCAGAGATTCGCCAACGCCTGTGCTGGGTTGTCGCAATCCCAACGCACAGCCGGCCGGCTGGTATTCGGCAGGTCACCGATTTCCCAGCCGCCGTTCTCTTCGCCCATTGCCTGAATGCAGAGGGTGGCCAACTCGTGCGGAGTCTTCTCCGTTCCCGACTTGATCGTGTTGTCAGGGTTGCGGACGTTGTATTGTCCGCCGATCTGTCCGAACTTCCATTTCCAGCGGCGGTCGAAAATGCTGATTCGCCACACCAGCCCGCTACGATCGCGTTGCAACTGCCCGAGGTCCGCCTTGCACTCGACACCCCGATGTTCGCCGCCATCGAACGAAAATGCCATGTCGCCGTATTCTGCGATTTCCGTCTCTTGCGGGAGTATGGTGATAACGGCAGCGTTCGGTGTCACGCCCGGCCCGAACGTGATCGTCGCCGATTCAATCTGTTCGATAGTGCCGAACGTGGCCCGGCCTTGGAGTTCGGACATACTAGGTCCCCGACGGCGTCAAGATTCTCTCGCCTGTGTCCAGTACCACCTTTTCAGGATTGCACGCGAAGCCATCGGGCACCGTGACGACCTCGTAAGGATCGTGGAACTCGCCGCCGTCGTCAATCCAGATATGGCCGTTGATCGTCTTGGCGACCATGCTCCGGCGGTGGTCGTATTTGCCCTTAGCCTTGATCTCGATGTCCTGCCACAATCCGCTGCTGTTGTCATAGACCGTGCCGTTGATGTCCGCCATGTTCAAGGTGGCCGTTCCGTTGAACGTGGCTTCACCCGCGTCCTGGATGAGTGCCGTTACGTTCGATTCGACGGTTAGCTTGCCGCCGGTCTGATGGATCGTGCCGGCAATGGTCACTCCCGAGCCGCAGACCAACGTCACATCCCCGGCCTGACTTGTCTGGTAACTGATGTCCAACGTATTGAGGGAAGCCGTCTCGCCGGCGAAGAATGCGATTCCAACCGACCCTTTCGTCACGTCCAGGGTTGTTGTTGCTCCGGTGTTGATGATGAGCAACGCCGGTACGCCCCGTTCGATGCTCTGGCCAGTCGCCGCCACGGTGATGGCCGGGTTGGAACCGTTGGCGTCGAAAATGCTCCGTCCGCTACCGGAACCTTCACCTTCGCCAACGTCCAGGACTACCATGCCGGCCTTGAAGGCGCGCGGCCGATATTCGGTGTAGCGTGTCGCCCCGGATACGTGCTCACGCGGGAGCCCGATCAAGCCCGTGTAGGAATGCTTGCGGATGATCGTCAAGGTGGTCAGGTCGTCTAGGGCGTCCAGTTCCCACAAGCAACTCTGGCCAGAGTTCTCGAATACGAGCGTGTCGCCGTTGACCGGTAGGGCGCCGCCCGAGTAGTTGGCAAGCGTGGCCAAGGATGCTGGGCCGGAGTTGGCCGTGGTGGTGGAAGCACTGATCGTGCCTGACGCCGAAGATTTTGTCCAGGTCACAGTGAACGGCATTCCCGCCGTGTCACAAGTCAGTGTGATATTCGGGTTCGCATCGGCGGCCGTTATCTCCGCATGTTCGTAGGTAGTGGAGGCGTTCCACGCCGCCACGAATCCGGCCACCATCGCAGCCACGGTTTGCGTGGCCCCGCAAGTGAACGTGACCGACTTGCCGTTGCACGTCGCCCTCAACCAATCGTTGGTGGCCCAAGTGCCGCCAATGACGTTGGTGTCAACCTGTTTCACGGCCGGTGCATCGCCACGCCAAGTAATCGTGCTCATCATCGACTCCTAGTAGAGCTTGAGTGAGGGATACATATTCAGGGGCACGGGGGCCTCAAAATTGTAGTCCCAAGTTGTTCGGTATCGAAACCCGCCCTTCGTCGCCCCCTTGGCCGTAGTGTACTTCACGGTGCTCTGCTCCCAGTGAATGTGGTCTGGCCAGGCGGGGATCTGCGGCTCCAACCACCAGAAGTTCCCCGACACTTCGCCAGACTGGTGAGCCTGAAAGGTAAACACACCGCCGCCCTGCCGTTGTGGCAAACCCTCTAGTGGTTGGCGGAACACAAAGCCCTGATTCGTTCCCGCGAACGACGGCGGGGAGAAGGTGATTTCCTCGTTGTAGTCGAAAAAGGGTTGTGGGTTTTGCGGGATCATCTCCGCTTCCAGGGCAATCGTGTAATCGACGTAGGTGGTGTACTGCCCGGGCGTGGTGCCCGTGTAGGCAGGCGGTTGCGTCACCACCACCCCGTTGCGAGTCGAGGCCGACGTGATTGCCAAGACGGTGCCGTCCAGGCTCGCATCCTGCCCCTGGATGAAATACGCAGCCTCCATCGCCTGTAGGGCCGCCGTGAGGGCCGTCGGGTCCGCCGCGTGTTTCCGGCCGTGGATAATCAGACGGACCTTGACGCCGATCAGGAGGCCGTCCGACGACACGATGTTCTCGGGGTTGGGGTTTTCCACCCAACACTCGCCATCATCGTGTGCGTAGGAGCCGTATCGGAAGATCATGGTGTACGTCCGCTCAGTATTGTGGGGGTTGAGGCTGCCGTGCTACAATGGGGGGAATGGAGGCGCGAACATGAGCCGCACGGTTCTTGTCGGTTTAGCTCTTGTCATTTTGCTCCCCGTGTTGTGGGCCACGTTCGTATCGGGTGGTTGGCTTGGCGAGATTGGCGGTTTTGCGCTAACCTTCCTGCTGATTGGAATCGTTCTCTGTTGGCCTGTTGTCGCAATCGTCGCAGGAGTTCATGGCATCCGTAGCATTGGGAAAAAGCAGTGCCCTTATTGCAAGTCCAAGATTCCCGTCGATGCTATCCGATGCTCACATTGCACGTCAGAGGTCGATTAGGGTTCTTATTTCTCCGCTTCCCTTGCCTGCTGTTCCGCCTTCTCTTTCCCTGCCTGTTTTTCTAGGACGGCTATCCGACGTTCGATGGCGGCATTGATCCTCAAAAACGTATCAGTCAGTTGGCGAGTGCTCTTGTCTTCGGCGTCAGCAAAGTTATCCATGATCGTGGCGAGAGCATCGACGCTGGTGTTGAGGTCAATCCGTGCTCCGGTCAACGCTTCGAAGTTCTTGGATGCTCTGCCAAACGCCTTATCACGCTGGGCAGTATCCTCCGCCATTCGCTTGTCGGCTTCCGTGTCGATTCTGCCTGCGGCAAGCCACGGCATTCGACGGTTCGCCTCTTCGGTGGCGAGTCTGCTTAATTGATCTTGTACGTCAGTTCCGCCGTACCGGGCCACCGCGGCACGTTCCTCTTGCGTGCCGAGAACTCCTCTACCAGTCTTCTCAAGCCCGCGTCTCAAGTTCTCGCGTTCCTCTGGCGACGCAGCAAGCAGCGACAGTGCCACAGATCCGGTAGCCCGTTCTCTCGCCTTGGCTTGATCTTCTAGTGCCCGCGTCTGGCCCTGGAGTTGCTGGAGAATCGCACCTTCCTGTTGCACCGCCTGTATTCGCAACTGGCTTACCTGTCGATAGGATTCAAGTTCATTCGTTCGCGCCTCCTTCAGCGCCTTCTCTGTGTCGATTTGTGCTTGGCCGCGTGGGGCAGCATTCACGTCCATGTAGGCGTTCACGGTTCTCGCCTGGGCGGCATAGACCACATTGCTGGCTTCGTCGATTCCACGCATCCCCGGCGTGGCCCCACGAGCCGTTCCGGCCGCCCAACCTAAGTCGCTGGTGTACCGTGCCATCGTGGAGGCACGCTGCCTAGCGGATTCGAGGTTGCGCTCTTCTGTATCCAAAAACGTCCGCTTGCCCAACCGCTTTACCGTTTCTTCCGATTCGGCCAAGCCTGCGAATGGGCTCCATAGTGGCGTGTTGCTGCTTGGACCGTGGGAGCCGATCTGCCATGCCGCTCCGCCCGCAACCGTATCCCAGAATCCAGACCGCAATGTTCCCGGTTTCGGATAATTGCCGAAGAGGTTCGCACCAGCCTCAAGGCCGATTCCCGCCAAGGCAACACCCTCTAGAGCAAGTAAGGCGAGTGGCATTCTCATGGCCCCTGCCCCGACGCCGCCCGCAAGGCCGCCAGCGCCCACGGCAGAGCCCGCCGCCCCGACACCTCCCGCAACCGCCTGGGCAGCCGCCGCGGCCCTTGCCGACGCCGCTACGGCCGTCCAGGCCCGCGATAGACCCATTACGATGCTCGCCCCGCCCCGCAACGCATCGAATCCGAATTGAATCTTGATAAGTCCGTCTATGAGCTTCTGGGTATCCTTCTCGCCGACCAGTCCGAGCATGGCCACGCCGCGGGCCACCTGGAGCACGCCATGCACGGCCTGCATGGACGACATGACAATCAGGCGCCCGGCCACTTCCTGCTGCCGGGCGAATCGCTCATAGCCAGCGGCCGCCCGGCCCCGCTCCCGATCCTCCTGACGGAGAATGTCGATCGTGCGGCGATTCGCCTCCGCTTGCATCCGGCCCCGCTCCGTCTCTCCACGTCTGACGGTTGCGTTGGCCTCCCGTTGCTCCCGCTCGAATTCGCGTATCCGCTCCTGCCGTGCCGAATCGGAAGTCCCGCCCCGGCCGCCGCTCTGTATCTTGCGAACCTCTTCCGCGGCCTGCCGGGCAGACTGGACGTTGCTGCGGTCCAGTTCCAGCTTGAGTAGGATAGTGACGCTTTTGTCCGCTCCCATCAGCCGGCCCTCGCCTTCAGCAGTTCAATCAGCATCCGCCATTGCAGGCTCCGATGCTGGCCAAGCAACCATTCGATTATCCCGCAATTCTTCCGTGCCATCGCGTCGACCCGGCCGCCCACGGCCTTCTGTTGGAAATAGAACCGCAATGCCCGCCAGTTCCGCTCCGATAGTTCACACTGCTGCCCGACGGCAGGATTCTTCGCCGTCGAATCCTCACACTTCGGGCAGTTCCAACATGGCAGCTTATCGCTAGGCTTCCGAGCCAGCGGGAGCAATTTCCGGTCGCCCGTTTCCGGGTCCGTCTGCCACCGCTTTTCAAGTTCTCCGGTCTTGAGGTTGTAAAACCACCGCCGGCAACTGCCGCATGTTCGATAGGCAACCTCCGGGTGAGACAGCAGCAGCCCCACCCCCTGCCTCAGTTTTTTTCGTTGGCTTCCTCAGCCAACTGGCCGATGCTTGTCCCGGCGAGTGCCGCTTGAAACTGATCCTCCACGGCCTCGTCTTTCTTCGCTTCGGCCCACTGCGGGTCGATGTCTGACGGCTTGTACCCAAGCAGGATGTCAATCAGCCGGTCAAACAATGCCGGCCGAATCGCGTAGACCGTATCGGCTTTCACCTCGACCGGCTTGTCAGCGCCGTCCCGCAAACTCCAAGCGGTGATCTTCTTCGCCGCTTCGATGGCATACTTTCGGTTGTGCAAATGTGGTTGCACGTTCCGCAACCCGTTCGTCACTTGTGCCCGCTCCTCCACAGTGAACGGCCGGAACGTGAAACGCAACTCGCCATGCAAGCCGGGCACTGCCGCCACAAAGCCCTCTTCGGTGTAACCGTCGTTGATGTAGTCCGAACGCTTTCCCATTGCAAAATCCTTTCGTTGTTAGGCTCCAGAACCACCACCACCGCCCGATACGGCAATGTCCGCAGTCGAGCCAGTTTTTTTGGCCTGGAGGTTGAGTGTCAGATAGACTTCGCCCTTCCCGCCGATCGGCGGCGACTCGGCCGGCACTTGCAAAATGCCGAACGTGAAAACGACCGTGCCCACAGTGAGCGTGCCCGCCATTCCGGCAAGGGCCATATCGTAGAGGCTGGTGTGTGTCGAGTCGTAAGGCACCACTGCCCGCAACGTGACGATCCGATCCCGCGCGTCCATAGAACTTGCGGAGTTCAATGTGACGGTCTGGCTGTTGAGGAAGCGGTCGGCGTCCAAGTCGTTGTCGATCCGCAACTCGAAACTCTGCGGCGTGCAAGTCACGGCCCCGATGGTCAAGAGAACATCCGAATACGCGACAGGCACGGACGAAGCCGGGGCCGCCAGTGCCGAGCCCGCCGCCTCGGTTGTGCCAATCGGCTCCACCACCGCCTGAATAAGTCCGCCTTGGCTCCCGCTGATCGTCAACTTGTCAATACAGCAGGCGGCGTAATCGAAGGCGGCCGTGTCCCGATCCACCGTAATAGCGACGGCGGTCAATAGGTCGCTTGCACCGATGACCAAGACCGCCAGGTCGTAGAGTCCGCCGTTCGACGGCTCCACCGTGATCGGCCCGTTGACGCGGTACGGGCCGGCCGCAGCATCATTGACGTTGTGTTGGCGCGTGCCACGCATCCCGCCGCGTTCCAAGATGCTGCCCTTCTTTCCGAAAGTACACGCCAACGCCTGCATGACGTCGCCGTCGATTTCTACTAACGTATCCCATCCTTGTGCCATAGCAACTTCTCCTTATTAGAGCCCGCGTGTTTCGCGGGTGGTGAACTTCAACACCAACGCTCCCACGTATTTGTTGTCAGACCAGTACGCAGTCGGGACCGTCGGCCCCGGCACAACCTCACACCGATTTACTTCCGTTACTCCGGTCAACTCCTGATCTCGGAACGCCCGAGCAATCTGCTGTAGCCAGAGTTTGTACTTTGCTCCGCTCTCGTTGGCCTGATTGTCGGCGGCAAAGATTGTCACCTGTTCCGAGTAGACGACATCGTTCTGATGCAAGACGCCGGCCAGCGGGTCCATGACCTGCCGAATCGGCGACACAACGATGCACGGCCTTTCCAGGTTTCTATCCGTGGCCACGTCACGAATCACAATCCGGTCATTGTCAATATCGTCCAGTCCGATCAGCCGTAATTTCGCCTGTACCGCCTCGTCGATCTGTTGGGCAACCGCCTTCACCCCGTCCGTCACCACGAAATACACCACCGGCGAAACTTCGTCCGCGTCTTTGCAATAGGCGAAGTAGTGACCTGTACTCAGCGTCGCGTCAACCGTGCCGTCGCCGACGCGAGTCCCCGCCGTCGCCCACGTTCCGGCCCCGAGGTCGCCGTCGAACGATTGGGTGTAGACCGTGACGGTATCGGCAACGCCGGCCCCGGCAATCGTAGCCGTGGCCCCGGTGCCATCCGCTTGATCGGTCATGGTCAACGTCAGTGCCATCAGAACAGTTTCCTCACCAACTCTTCGGCCACTCGTTCCGCCACAAACTCCAAGGTGTCGTCGCTGATGCCGACAAACTCGCGTTGTCGGATACCCGGCGGACTGTCGCCGTACTGATGGCGACGTGCTCCAGGCAGTCCGCCCGGCCCCGATGCTTCCACGCCCACCTCCAACGTGTCGCCCTCGATTCGACTCACACTGCCGACCGCTCCCTTCTGTGTTGCCGCCGCCCGCAGTGCCCCGCTCTCATTCAGTAGCGGGTGGCCGTCTCCTTTAACTTTCCGCTCCGGCCATTGTCCGCCGCCGCCCCAAAAGTCTGCCGCCGACCGCTCGTTGTCAAAGTTATCCTCGATTCCCATGCGGACGATGGTTTCCACGTCAGGGAAAGAGCCCGCTAAGTCTTCAGCGACCAGCCCCGCCGCCCGCTCACACGCCGCAACAAATTGTTCGACCGTCAGTTCCACAACTCAACCCCTCTGTTTGCACACGCAGCGGTGGGTGATAGTCGTCTTGCCAACCCGGCCGGAAGTCACGCTTTGCACGGTCCAAGCTTCGCCCGTCGATTGCCGAATAACGTCGCCCGGCCGTGGTGCCCACGGGATGGTAGACGCCCACAACCGCCACACCACGTCCGTCGAATCGTACCCGCCGCCGAAGGTCAACTCACGAAACGACAACTGCGAGCGCTTTGCGGCGACGTGGCTCGCCGTGGTCTGTTCCTTCTCGTCATGGACGATGACCCGCTCGATCCCGTCGATCAGTTCGTAATCGTTTTGTATCGCAAGGCCAAGGTCCATCTACGAGTATCCTCTACTTTGGACTTCGTAAGGCTCTTCCAACGTCGCGTTCGCGTTGCACCACGCCACAGTCTCTTGTAGTTGGCGAAGGTATTCCGTCCAGTTCACAGTCTGGCCATCGACCGTGTAGGACGGCTTGGGATTGGCGGTTATCTCCGCGATGTTCGCCAACGCTTGGCTTTTGATCGTTGCTATGGTGGTTGCATCGCTCATGTCACATTCACCTTGAATCGGGTTACGATCTTCTGCCCGCTAGTGGGTGTAATGGTATATTCGACCAGGTAGTTCCGACCG
>ERZ1292632.1285-Hain-H43-01um-R2-1285-length-25037-cov-32_pt3 | contig 18527 bp, 21 predicted proteins | sample MGYA00564407_ERZ1292632 | MGnify/ENA primary metagenome ERZ1292632 (study PRJEB36523, sample SAMEA6512637) | groundwater metagenome | collected 2019-01-08 | study: AquaDiva: Metagenomics assemblies of 32 groundwater samples | reverse complement strand
ACAGCGGATAACGCTAATGTGGGTCGAAAGTTTACACTTCAGTTCGCGCATTTATGTCTTGCGGAAGAAAATTATATTATTGTTAAGGATGGGTTTATTAAAAAAATATCAGAGATAGAAAATAATGATATAGTGAGAACTCATAGATGTAAAGTTGCCAATGTTGAAGGATTATCAAAGGTCAATATGCAGGAAACTTTTGGCAATAAGGATATGTTAAGTATCTATCTAAATGGTAATTTACATTTTCCGATTACCTGCACTCCCGGGCATAAAATTTTTATAAGAAATAAGATAGTTGATAAATATAAATTTAGGGGAGAATGGAAAGAAGCTAAGGATTTAAAAGTTGGGGATTTAGCTGGTTTTCCGTATAGGCCGATAAACAATAAACAGATAGAGTTTTTTGAATTATTTAAAAAACCGACAGGGCGCAGGTCAGACTTGATATGGGCAGAAGGGAAGATTTATCTTAATGAAGATATCGGATATGTTTTTGGTTTATATCTTGCCGAAGGTTGTATAAATAAAAGCAGGATATGCCTGACAATGCACGAAAAAGAAAAATCAATACTTGAGAATGTCGGCAGAATTCTTAACCAGTGGATAACAAGCTATAACATATTAACAAGAAGAAATTCCAAAACAATTACCGGTGATTATTATAGCGCGTCTTTGGCAAAGTTATTTTCTGAACTATTAGGAGAAAAAGACAATAAACATATTCCTGATAATTTTTGGTCTTGCCCAAGGGTATTTCTGAAGGGAATTATAAAAGGATACCTACAGGGCGATGGTCATATTCCCGATGATGAGGAATATATTTCTGTAAGTTCAATCCGTCCGCAATTACTGATTCAATTAAGGGATTTGCTTGTTTCTTTTAGATACGGATATTCTTCTTTAGATTTTAAAAAAGGCGGATTTCTTTATGGCAGGAACTGTAAGGATATATGGACACTAAGAATGCACGGCAGGACCTCTGCTAATTTAAGAAAAGAATTTGGGTGGAAACAAATTCCAAGAACACTAAGGAATTGTGGCAGGAAAAGAAGGATAAACGGAGACTGGCATCAAGGGACTTGGCATTATTGGGTAACAATAAATAAGATAGAAAGAACTGTAAGGAACAATGCCTATGATATTATCCTCGACCATAAAGACCATTCTTATAGAACTATAACAGGCTGCGGAGTTCATAATTCAGAGGTATCAAGATACCCGAAATCGCTGGAAGAAATGCTTTCCGGCTTAGGGCACGCCGTTCCCAACGCTATGGGGACGATGATGTTCTTGGAATCTACTGCTAAGGGTTACGATGAGTTCTACGATTTATGGGTCAAAGCGATTAATGGTAAGACTGATTGGATACCGCTATTTTACGCCTGGTTTGAAAATCCTGAAAACAGTATGGCCCTGGAAAGCGGGCAATTATACCCGATAGAGAATGTTAAGTTCGTTACTCCGTTAGAAAAAGAAAACTTTTTAAATGGTGAGAAAGGATTAAAGGCGAAGTATAAACTTACCGATGAACAGATAAACTGGCGCAGGTGGGATTTAGTTAATAACTGTTCAGGCGATTTGAATAAGTTTAATGAGGATAATCCTTCGTGTTGGGAAGACGCCTTTGTGGCTACGGGGAATTTGTTCTTCAATCGTGAAGCGTTAAAATTACAGCAGATAAAAAATCCGCTGGCCACGGGGAACATTCTCAAGGAAGATGGTCGTTATATTTTCCGAGAAGACCCCGCTGGCCTATTTAAATTTTATGAATTCCCAAAGAGGGGAGAACAGTATATCATCGCCGGCGACCCCGCTGAAGGGTTGGAGGGCGGGGATAAATCAGCCGGTATCGTAATAAATAAACGCTCCAATAAGACGGTTTGCGTGTATAACCATAACATCCCTCCGGAAAGATTTGAAGAAGATTTGATTAAACTGGGCAATTTCTACAACGAAGCGGTGGTAGCTTGTGAGAATAAGGGCTATGGTTATTCAGTGAACCAGGGATTATACAAGCACTATGGCAAGGTGTATCGCAGAATAAACACCAAGAAAGGGCCGAAAGAGCCGACAATGGAATTGGGCTTCAACACTAATTTAGTTACCCGTCCGCAGATGTTGGCGCAGTTGGCTGAGGAAATTGCCGAAGGGTCAACGGATTTACTTGATGTGGACTTAATCGGTCAATGCTGGACATTCATCAATAATGTAAAACGAGGACAGCCGGAAGCGGATAAGAGTAAAGCGGACGATTTGGTGATGGCCAGGGCAATCGCCTCGCAGGTAAGAATGGAACAGCCTTACAAAGAGAAAATATTGATACCGAAGAAGCGCAGAGTGTCCAGGGGATTGTCGGGGTATTAAATGGGAACAATTTATTATATCGGCTGTAATGATTGTAAAGTAAGAAGAGACTTGGACAAATTTTATACTCCAAGTTTTGGTTCTGGTATTGATACAAGAGAAAAAGCATTAGAATATGCGAAAAAAGATATTGAAAAAGATAGTTTTAGGTGTGGGCTATTAGTATCTTTTTTACAAAAACACAAAGGGCATAACTGTGTAATGTTTGATGAAAATTACGATAGTTTATGCGATGAATTAAAAAATGAAGAAGCAGATTTTTGGAAAGTAAATATTCTGGAGGACGGTCTAAATGGGCGATAACGGAAAATTAGAGACACAAAAAGAAAAAGCGCAAGAACAGTTGATGGACTCTGCGGCAAGAAACATTCCCAACAAGGGTCTACTCCCTTCTGAAAAAACTAAAGACCAAATAGAAGCCGAGGAAAAACCACTTGCCCCGCCAACCGAATTCAAGGTCGCCGAGATATGGATTAGAAATGGCAGGATTATGATTGACGCCCCGCAGGAGTTCTGGAATGATAAGGCACGGGCGAGGGGTTTACTGTTGTATTGCGATGACATTGTCCGGGAAGCGAAAATGGAACAGCCGAAGATAATACCCGCAAAAGGTAATTTTTTGAATGGGATTAGAGACGCTTTCAAGAGGAAATAATGCCGATACTGAAAGTCAACAAAGAAGACGAACTTAGAGATTATATAATCCAAGAAGTAAACGAGTCCAGGGGTTTACAACAGTCGAGGATAAAAGAAGTAATTGAATATACTAAGCGCTACGAAGCCAAGCGGTCTATCTCCGGGTTAATCGGCTGGGGAGACGACCCCCGTAAGAACCCGAAAAATTTCCCTTGGGAAGACGCAGCGGATGTGGGAATACCGATTGACGCTTTTACCATTGAAGGATTATTACCCAGGTTTTTGAAGGTCTGCTATGGCTCAAAACCTGTTGTCTGGGTCAGGGGGATAGGACAGAGCGATATACCCAAAGCCCCGCAAGTCCAGGAAGCGATGAATTATCAACTCACCCGCCTAATCAAGATTTACCGCCGGATGAAGTTGGTTTTTAAGACGGTAGTTATGGAAGGCGATGGATTTGCTAAGTGTGTATGGGAAAAGAAAACCCGTCCATTCAATAAAATAATCAGGAATTTACAACACCCGCATACCGGCGAATTGATACTTGATCCCAATACCGAAAAACCATTAGAGGTAAAAGAGGATTTTATTCCTCAGCCGATAGATGAATTTGGCACTCTGCCGATAATGGTTAAGAATGAGAACCAGGAAGAAAGAACCGTATACGAAGGCCCGATGGTTTATGGCCGGACAATCAAAGAAATCATCGTTCCGAAAAATGCTATTAGTCCCGAAATAGAAGAATGGGATTGGATTTGCGATACTTACGAAGTTACGCTTGACTGGCTTACCCGCAAGGAAGGCGACATCAAAGAGGGAAAGTTTAAGAATGTGGGGGAGATAAGGACAAAAATCCTGGAAGGAACTTCAAACCACCACCAGGCAATGCGTAAGCCGATAGAGATATTTGAATGGTATGGAAAATATGATATAGATGAGGACGGCAAGGATGAAGAGCTTGTGGTTTTTGTCTGCCCGGTATATAAGATTTTATTGGGATGGATGTTGACCCCATTCCAAGTTCGCCCATTCTTTCATTATCAAATTATCCCGATGGAGGGGAAGCCTTTCGGAAAAGGCGTAGTAGAATTCCTTTGCGGTATGCGGGATATGACGGACGCTATATTTAATCAGATGATTGACCGGGGGTCCATAACTAACAACCCTCCGATAATTGTGCCTTCCGACCACGAAGATGAGCTTAATCCTTTTGGACCGGGAGTAAAGTGGAAAACCGAAAATCCAGCGGGCTACCGAGTTTTAGAACTCCCCAAATCCGAACAGATAGAATTCGCCAAGTTAGAATTTTTACTTGGTATGGTGCAGAAGCTATTTGGAGTTATGGATTATGCCGTAGCCGATACCGGCGGCCTGGCGGGCAATAGAACAGCCTCAGGTATCGCCACTGTAGTAGGTGAGGGCAATATCAAGTTTGACGATATGATACGGGCGTTGCAGGATACTAATGAAGACTTGTATAATTTTATCGTTGGGCTTAATGCCGATAATTTAGACGATGATTTTATATATCAGCTTACAGAACAAGAAGGAAACCCATTTAAAACCCTGGCTAAATCTAATTGGGGCGGGAATTATGACTTTGAGTCAGTAGGTAACTCCGTCAATATCAACCGGCAATTAGAGCAGGAAAAAGCGGCGGCAGTCTATCGGACAATGATGGACTCTTATGGTAAGAATCCCGCTATCGGCGAAGAAGCTATGCTTGACGCTACCCAGAATTTTCTCCAAGTAGCGGATGTGCGTAATGTCAGATTAAAACCGATTGAGCAAATACAACAGGAGAAAGCGCAAGCGCAACAGACACAGGCGCAGGCAATGCAAATGCAGGCGCAAGCCCAGCAGGCTGAAGCCCAGGCGAAATTAGCGAAAGCAGGTGGAAATGCTTGAGAGATTTTTTAAAAAGAGACAAGCAAGAATTGACGCCATAAGCCAGGCCAGGGAGAAGTTTACTTCTTGGAAAGAAATAGCCAATAGCAAGGGCTGGAAAATATACACGGGAAAAATAGACCAAAAGATAGAACAGATTAAACATAAAATAGAAGCTGATATGTCTTTATCCGGAGAGGATTTAAAGCGTCTACAATTGGCATTGCAGGTATACAAGGAAATACAGAGAATACCGAAAGAGTTTGAAGATAACGCAAAGGGGGAAATAAGATGATGCACGATATGGGAGAAACAAGGGAGACGGTGGGACAGCCGGAGGCAGTAGAAAACAAGAATAAAAAAGAAAAACATTATCCGTCAATTTCTTTATCTTCCAAGCAGCTTCCTGATTTAAAAAATAAGAAATTCGGCGATACGGTAGAGCTACACATCAAGGGTGAGATTGGCGGTATCCGTGAAGATTACGATGACAAAAAAGAAGCTGAGTATGAAATAAAAATCAAGGAAGCGGATTGCGCGGGCAAGATGTCCGAGAAAGAATATAAAGCCCTTTCTGCCGAAGAACAGGATGACGAAGACGAGAAGGATGTAATGGGCAAGAAGTAATGGATAATAAATTAGTTTCTCTGATAAAATTCCTGAAAGACCTATTTGAAAAGCGATACACTGGACAACTGCGTTTAAACTTTCACGAGGGAAATTTATCTGAGAAGGTGGAAAAGAAGGAAAGTATAAAATTAGATTGGGAAGAATAAGAAACAGAGATTTAGAAGAAAAAGAATGCGATTGATGAGAAAAGTCTTATCAGAAAATAATATAACCTCACCACCCGAAAGGAAGGAGTAAGATGAATTTTGAGCAGTATAAGAAAGGTCAATATTTGGGAATTATAGATAAAGAAAAAGTTTATGTTTTTAGATTTGTAGTCTGTAGAGAACCAAGTGAAGATTACAAAAAGTCAAATCTAAAGATAATTAATATTAAAGAATTAAAAGATTTAAGTTAACTTAAACTTACCACCCGAAAGAAAAGAGAATGAAAAAAGATAAATGTTTTACTATTAAAGATATAAATAAGTTAAAAAAGGCATTAGATAAAGCAGGTGCAGTTCCAACAAAATTTTATAAAATTAGGGGTAAAAGAAGATATTGTATTGTAAAATAATTTAACGCACCACCAGTTTAACCTGAGGGCGTAATTAGTAGGTTTAACACCTATTGATTACGCCCTTTTTCATTAACCCGCCATAACCTCTAAAAAGAGAATGGCAAAAGAAGGAGTAGAAATGCCAGACCCAAACGATTTAACCTCGCCCAACCCAGCAGACGCTGAAGGCGCAGAAAATCAACCAGCAGTAACCACTTTACCCGCCGAACCGCAGGTAGATTGGGAAGTAGACACAAATCCGTATAGAAAAAGATATACGGACAGTCAGTCTCAAGTTCAACCATTGGTGAGGACTCTACAGCAATTTGCCGAGTTTGACCATAATACCAGAACCTGGAAACCAAAGGCGGTAGTCCCCGTTACGCCGGAGCCGGAAGTAAGCGGCAACGATGGCCTGGAAGCTTATGACCCAGAGTTTAAGAAAGCGTTAAGTGGTTTTACTCAAAAGCAAGTTGAGGTAGCAATCGCTAAATACCGCCGAGAGTCTGAAGAACAGGCGGGATATAATACGGCGATGCAGGAGGGGAGAAGTAAAGCGATACGGGAATTTGGTGAGGATTTTAATTTTGTGAAAGACGGCAAGATGAACCCCGCCAGCCCACTTTATCAATTAGCGAATGAGATACTGACGAATAAATACGCTATTCTTAATCCCGATGGTTCGCTTCAGAAATATAATAATGCCGAAGCGGAATATCTGGCGACTACGGAGGCGTATGCGATATTATCCAAGCGGGCGAAACAACCGCCGGTGGATAAAGGTAAACTAAACGCGATACAAGGAAAAGGCACAAAATCCGCGGGGATAAAGAAAGAGCTTTCGTATGAGGAATACGATAAATTACCCGAAGCGGAAAAAGATGCCTATGATTTAGCACAAAAAGGAGGATAAAGATGTTTAAATTTTTAAGAAGCCTCTTTTCTCTGTTGTTCAGCGAAAGAGGAGAAACCTTAAACGCTATGGGTTATGACTCAGGCGCGGGAGTATTACAAAACGCTATCCCGACCTACTGGGCAGACCGTCTGCGTGATGACGCTATCCGCAGGGCGTTCTGGGGGGCAAGGTTTGAGGGCAAAGAAGGTTCTCGCAAGCCGATTATCGTAAACGAGGACTTTACCAAGAAGCCTGGCGAAACGATTAAGTTCAATACCGTTTCCCAGTTGTTCTCTGCCGGAGTTACCGGAGAGAATAGTTTGGAAACTAACGAAGACCAGTTGGCATTAGGACAGTATACCTTAACCGTAGATTGGATAAGGAACGCTATTGCCTATACCAAAAATCTGGATAAGAGGGTTAATTTTAATATCGCCCAGACTATCCGGACGGAGTTATCCGATTGGTTAAAGCGAATAATTGACGCGAGTATGTTTAGCGCGTTAATTTCCGGCGCAAGCAACACAATGTATTCCGGGGATGCCACAACCGAAGCGTCATTAGGAGCTAATGACCATTTCGGGACTGAGGAAATTGACCGGTTGAAACTTGCTCTTTCCAGAACTGCCATACCTATCCGAGTGGAAGGTGAAGCAGGTGAGGAAGAAGAGTATTATGGTGCGGTTATTTCCGAAATAGACGAGTATTGGCTAAAGGGTGATAGCGTATGGAATCAGGCGCAAAGAGACGCCGGTCCGCGCGACTATGGCAAAAACCGTATATTTACCGGAGCTTTGGGAATATATAACGGTATAATTCTGTATGTTCATAAGGCCAAGAAGTCGGCCAATAACATACAGGGTTCTCCGTTACGGCCTGAAGCAAGGTTGTATACCACGATTACTGCCGGTTCAACCACTGTTGATTTTGATATTTCCACGACCAAGAAAGATTTAGGCGATTTCTTCGGGACGACTGGGACTCTCAAGATTGATAGCGAGGATATTAGCTATACCAGCATTACCGCTGGTGCCGTAACCGGTTCAACCTATCGGTTCGCCGGATTAACCAGAGGCGCGAATGGCACAACCGCCGCCGCACATACTTCTGGCGCGTTGATTACCCAACGCAATGTATCAAATGTGATTGGTTTCGGGGCCGAAATTGCCGTTCGTGGATGGGGGATGAAACCTGTCCCGATTACTCAAGGAAGAGACTATCAGTTTCCCGATGGTTCATCTTTTGAGAACGGGCTTGGTATAGCCGCGGTTTACGGTCAATCGGTGATTAAGGATAGCGGAGGCAGCGCCGTCAACTATGTCCTTATGAAGTCTTACGCTGATAACCCGATTAGCATATAAGGAGGAATGAAATGAAAAAAATGTTATTGTTCGTTCTTATGGTGCTGGTTGGTGTTAGCTTGTTTTCGGGGATAATCCCTGTTCAGGCCGATGAAGCCAGAACCATACCGCATAAGTTTGTAGCATATACCGCAAGCACTGCGGTAGCACAGAGCAGGACCATATTCAGGATTACTGGTCGAGTAACCGGTTCGAGCGGTTCTTTCGGTATCTACAACTCTACCACATTGGGCGGGGCAACTGATGATGTATGCGCCGTCGAGGGTGGAGAGGCGACAAGCGGAGACGCATTGCCACATTATGATTTCGGCAGTGAAGGATTAACGCTTAATACCGGCTCTACTGTAGTCGTGAGTAATTGCACAGTGATAATTGAGTATATCTAAAGTTTAGGGAATGGGGGGAGGGCGGGGAGTATACCGCCTTCTCCCCTAAAAAAGGAGAAGATGAAGAAACTATTTATGTTCTTGTTTTTAATGCTGGGATTATTTATCAGCGTGTCTTTTGCCGATAGAAATGCTTCCACCATTACCGCCTATACTTCTAATACTTTGATAAAAAGAGGCGATTGGAAAGTTTACAGAATAACCTATGTAGTCACCTCGGCAGGCGGTTCTTTCACCATTTATGATAGCTTAACCGCTGGAGCGGGTTCTAACAGCAATGTCAAAACAGAAGGAAGCGAAGCTACATCTTTGAATGGAAAAACACTTGATTTTACCGCTAAACCGCTGGAGGGTTCAACAGGTCTTTATCTGGTAGTCAATAACGCCAATGTAGTGGTGGAATACGAATAGAATGTTTGACATCGCATTAGGAATATTTTTATTCTTATCGCCTATTATTACCTTGATAGGAAATAACGCCAGGATAAACGGGCAGGTAATGGCTTTGCAATTTCATCAATTTAAAAGTTTATCTATGACTAATGTTATCCTGCAATCGCAATTTTTTCAATATGGAGTGATAGCTTTATTTGTTATTGCTCTATCCCAGAAACCAGCGAGAGCATTTAAGGATAAATGGTTCGCTGGATTTTTAGGGATTTGCGCTTTTAGCGTTCTGGCTCATCCTAAAACTATCACGGCATTTACGCCTATCTTCCTGGGATGTCTTCTTTATTATATAGTGATAACTTATGCCAGGAATATCAAGCCGTTAGTTTATGCTGTTTTTGCTGTATCAACCTTAAACACCTTTTTCGCTATTTTACAGTTCTTTAATATTCATTGGCTATATTCTTCTTCTTTGGGCAGGATAGACGGACTGATGAGCATATCTTCACACTTAGGGGCATATCAGGCAATCGCTTTTCCAATTTGCTACGCTATAAATCCGTTCTTGTCTGTTGTCCCATTTATAGGTTTATTGCTCTCTAAATCTTTTACTCCGATAATCGCCTTATCCGTCGGTTTGTTTTATTTTTGGTATCCACAGAGAAGAAAAATTATCATAAATTTAGCGTTAATGGGAATGATAGCATTGACGGGTATGGTGATTGTTATGATAATTAGGAATTATCACCCCGCCGTTTATAAGTTTTTATTGAGAGTAGATGTCTGGAAAAGTGTTCTGAAAGATATTCTTAATCATCCACTTGTCGGTTCGGGCTTAGGAACATTTTCCAGAGTTACGGCAATGGGGCATTGGCAATGGATGTATAACGAATATCTGGCTATCGCTTTTTATCTGGGATTGCCAGGATTATTTTGTCTGGGAATGTTTTTAAAGGATAAATTTAACGGTGCGAAAGAAAGGGCAATCGTAACGAGCTGTTTCATAGTTTTAATTATTTGTTTGTGTCAATCTCCAATGCACTTCGCCAGGATGGCGGGAACAATTATTCCGCTATTCGCGTTTATGGAGATTTTAAAAAGAAAGGGAGATGAACAATTATGCTTATAAAATATTCAGGGGGCAGGACTTGGTATGATGTAACTTTAAATCGGAAGTCCTATGTTTTTACCAAGGAAAATAATAGGACGCTGGATATTAAAGACCAGGCGGCAATTAACTATATTTTAAGCCTGCCGAACAGAGGGGAATTTACCGTCATCGAAGCGCCAAATGCGAAGGTCATCGAGACGGTCAATAAACTAAAATGCGTTAAGTGTGAATTTACGGCGAAAACGGAACAAGGTTTGCTGGTACATTCGGCAAGGCACAATAGGGAGGACAAATAAATGGATAGAAAAGGTTTTGGGGCGGTATTGGATGAAACAGTGGGGAGGATGGAACACGATGTGCGTGTCTTAAAAACACAGAACGCCACGCTTACCGAGAATATCAAACTCCTGGAAGTAACGAGAGATAAACTTTCACAAGAGATAGCCGAAGGCGAGCAGAAGTTGGCGGGGGTAAGAGAGGAATATAAGGATACAGTTGATAAAATATTAAGTTCATCCCGTGAGAAGTTGGAAAAGGCGACAGAAAAAGAATCTCAAGCGGTTGTCAAGCTTGGAGAATTAACCGAAAAGCTGGAAGAAGCGGAAGCGCTGATTAAATCTAATCAGGGAATGAAAAAATGGTTGGAAAGCCAAGAAGAAGCAATGAAAGCAAAAGTTAAGAAATTTGTTTCTGTAGGTTCATTGATTACTGAAACACTAAAAGATTTATAAAGTGAGGTGATAAATGGCCACATTTGGCCTGGAATTTTCTGATTTGTATACCCGCATTAAAGATTACGCTAATATCAATAATCTTGTCAATGCCGATGTAAAGGCTAAGCGGGCGGCGAATGACGCATTACGACTGATAGCTTCCCTGCGGAATTGGGAAATACTAAAGCGTTCATCAACGATTACACCTATCGCTTCAACTCAAGCGTATACTTTGGCCGCTAATTTTGACCATATTATTTCCTGTTGGTATGTATCTAACGGCGTGGAGATACCGATTGATGTGGTAGATGATGACCGCTGGAATAAAGATGTCCTGAATACTACTGACGGAATACCCACGATTTGCCGGATTACCAAAGTCAGCGGAACATTAAATATCCAATTCTCTCCCCGCCCGTCATCCTCATTCGTTTCACAATATACAACGATAAGTTATGATTACATAAAAAAGCCGGTTGAGCTTTCGGCAGATACTGATGTTCCTGATATTCCTGATACCGGACAGCAAATGGCGATTGTCTATTTGGCGGTTTCAGATTTGCTCGGCAAGCAAGGCGATGTCAGCGGGATGACTTCCTGGGAGATGAAGGCTACCAGGTTATTAAATCAAGCGCATAAGATTGATGATAAAAAGCAGGGCAGGGTAGCAAGGTTTGGCACTCCGTTAGTTCCTATTTACGCGGGCAGAGGTTCACGAAGGACGGATTATAGCGAGTAAAATGTGATTAGGCAAGCGATAGCAGTAATTGACGACTGGTCAGGCGGGCAGGATACTAAGACCCCGATAATTAAAATGGGACTTACCAAGAGTCCCAATATGCGTAATTTTCATTGTGCAGGCGTGGCTAACCGATTAGTGAAGAGAGGCGGGTTCGCTAAGGTTAATTCTTCGGCGGTGGAAAGCGATAGTTTAGATGAATTTTATCCCCCTGGCTATCAGACCTACGATTACCCATTAAGAAGCGTTTCCACCTATACGCAAATTTCTCAAGGATTTAAACCGAATACATCATCAACCGTAACTAAAATAAGATTATGGCTCAAGAAAACCGGCGCGCCAACAGGGAATATAAATATACAAATACAAACAAACAGTTCAGGCGTTCCCTCAGGAACGGGCGTAACTAATGGCACTTCGGCTAATGTAGATGTTTCCACCCTCGCCACTTCTTATGGCTGGATAACTTTTACCTTTACGACAAATCCTACCCTTACATCAGGGACTCAATATCATATAGTATTACAAGGAGATTACGCGTTAAGTTCTACCGTTCTCGCTTCCTGGGGAGCGGATAATTACGATGTAATTTATGCTAATGGTAGTATGAGTTATTATGACGCTTCGACTTGGGTTACTGATACTCTTTATAATGGTTGTTTTGAAGTTTACATTACGGCCGGGGCGAAAGGCAATGATGGCTTTGCTATCTGGGATTTTGCTTCTAAGAATATGCTTTTGGGAATTTATGGAACACAGCTATATAGGATGGATAAAAGCTCCCTGGGCACGCCTGATGGGGCTTGGGACGCAATAGGCGGGGGTTCTTCCTGGGATAGTTATACCAAACTAATGCTTCATTGCGATGGAGTTGACGCTGCGACAACCTTTACTGATGAAATCGGCAAAACTGTTACTGCTGTTGGCAATGCGCAAATAGATACGGCACAAAAGAAATTTGGCACGGCTTCCGGTCTATTTGACGGCACAGGGGATTATTTAACTGTCCCTGACCACGCTGATTGGAATTTCGGGAGTGGGGATTTTACTATAGATTGGTGGTATAAATCTAACCTTCCTATTGCCACTATGGGATTACAATTTGTATATTCTCAGGCAGCAGATACAGATAACAAATTTGATATTTATTATCAGAATACAGGAAGTGTAACGCTTGAGGTAAGAACAGGAGCGGCGAATAAGGGTGTTTATATATGGGATGCCGCAGTTCCTGATACAAATTGGCATCATTATGCGATAGTGCGTTCTACTACGGCGGCTAAACTTTTTGTAGATGGAGTATTGATAACTGCTACCGAATCAACTGCTTTCGGGACTAACACGATTGATGATATAGCAGCAGTAGCTATGTTTGGAAGAAGGGGCTATGCGGAAGGATATCTAAATGGATGGCTCGATGAAGTTCGTATCTCGAAAGGTATTGCCCGTTGGACTGCTAACTTTACACCGCCGACAGCAGCTTATTCCGCAGACGCTATCGCCATCACATCATCCCGCTATTGGACTTTTTCCGACTGGCAATCGGGACGGGCATTGATAAATACCGATATTGGGCTTTATACTTATACGGGAACGGGTAATGCTTCTACGGTATCTGCTGCACCTATCGGTAAGTTTATCACAATATGGAAGAATTATGTATTTATGGCAGGAATAAGAGGCTCGCCCAATACAGTTCGTTACTCGGATTTATCAGACTATACTACCTGGACGGCGGCTAATACTCTTAATCTTAACACGAATGACGGCGATGTGATAACGGGAATGCGGGTATTAAAAGGCAAGCTCTATATTTTTAAACGCTATTCCGTTCATAGGATTAGTTATCTTGGCTCTAATCCCACTTTCCAGGTTGACCCGATATTAGGTATAGGTTCTCCCGCGCATTACAGTATTAAAGAAGTAGATATGGGCGGGGAATTAGGCACAGTATTGATTTTTCTTACGAACGATAAAAAGCTGGCTATTTTTGACGGGTATAATGTGCAGGTATTGAATGATAATTTATCCGAAGAAAGCAATGATTTATTTGCCGCCGCTGATGACCAGCCGAAAAGTTTCGCCGACATAAACTTGGTTTACGCTGATTTATTCCACGCTATAGTCAAGCAGGATACCAATGAATATATTTTGTATTGTGTCCTGGATAGTGATACAACGATAAATTACGCTTTCGTTTTAGATTATAAAACAGGTGGAGTGTATCCTTATGACGGGCAAATATTCGCCAGCTCTTGCTATGCTTTATCTACCAATAAAGCTAAATTACTTTATACTGCCGGATATACGGGTTATTTATGGCAAATGGAGAGTGGTAATTCTGACGATGGTTCGGCAATCAATGCTTATTGGGTATCGGGAAAAATACATCCTTCGTTGGTAAGTTTAGCGGTAAAAGCATTGCAGATAGGATTGCATTTCAAGGAAATAACTTCCGCCTCTACGATAAATCTTTCTCTACAATTCAGGACAGATTGGAATGTATCGTGGAATACCGCGGAAACTACAAATTATGATCATAACGATGAGCTGGCTTTTGGTAAGACCGCATTATTTGAAATAGGCACGATAGAAAATATGTTACAGTTAAAGATAAAAAATAACTCGACTGACCCCGCCCCGACGATTTATGGGATTGACCTTTATGGACAGCAATTAGGGCAAGATGTGAAAGCGAGGGCGGTAAGCTAATGCCTAAATTACAGGACTTTGATTTTTCTACTAAACTTCGCCAGGAAACCAGCTTTATGGATTTCGTCAATGAAGTCCGTAATATTCTTAATTCCGCTGTAGCGGCAGTGGTGAATTCTGTTCAGCTCACGGGGCAGACAGGCGACATCGCGGCAACGACTATTTTCACGCCAGTCACTCCCTGGTTTTTCAGGGTAAGCGTTTATGTGATTTGCACAACAGCGGGCGGAGGGACTTTAAATGTTACGATAGGCTGGACTGACAGTGTAGGCGCTAAAACATCATCGCCTGCCGCTGATATTAACCTAAACTCTACCGCTAATGGGGCAACGGGGGCGGCATTCATCAGGGCAAATTCCGCAGCCATAACCTATACGGCAACGATAACGGCGAAAACGGGGAGTCCGCAATATTCACTTTTTATAGTTATGGAGCAATTAGGATGATGGACAAAACTTACTATCATACAATGCTGGAGAGGGAACGGCTAATACCTTTTTTTGATAAAGATAGATTGGTTTGTTTCTTAACTTTTTACATTGGTAATGAAGCCGATACAGATAAATTCGTAAGAGATGATATGTGGCAAGCGGTAGATGACAGTCCTTACGGTGATGTTTGTTTTATAGACCATTTAATCACCGATAAATTAAAAGTAAACGCAAAACTCTCTTACGATATTTGGCGTAGATTTAAAATTTACATAAAATCTAATTTTCCGAGAGTAAAAATAATCAGGTGGAATAAATTTAATAAAATAACGGGCGCAGTTAAGACCTATAAAAAGGAGATGTAAAAAATGGGAAATACTTATACAGTTCAGATACTCAATGATAAAGAGTTTGATAGTTTGCCCTACAAGGGTATCTCCGATAGCCTGGGTATCGCGGATAAGGCCAAAGGACTGGCCTTTGTTCGTGATACAGGGGTTAAAGAATTTAACCTTGCTACGCTTTCCCACGAAATAGACCATTTGGTTTCAAAGAATACAAATCATACTGATGAATATGGAATAGCGCATAAAAAAGGTGGAGCGGCAAGATTTATCGTGCCTGCCCTATTAGCGCTTGTGCCTGGTGTTGGGCCAGTATTAGCGGCGGCGGCAAATGTAGGGATGAACCAAGCCGCACAAAAAAGACACCCCGAAGAACTTGGTAAGCCGAGTATCGGTAGTGCTGTTGGCCAGGCCGCTACAGGTTATTTTGGCGGGAAGGCGCTTGCTGGTGGAGTATCTGGTGGTATCACGGGCGGCACAGCGGCAGGCGAAGGGTTTTTATCAAAAGGGGCGGGAATTTTAGGGGGTGTTGGTAAAGGTGCTATGACTGGGAGCGCAGGATTAAAACTCCAGGGGGCAACTCCGGCTGTCCCAGGAGCAATTACAGCACCAGCACTAAAAGCCCCAGGATTAGACTTAACAACTCCGTCATTTTCTGCCAGCGGGCCAGCCAGCATTTTGGCAAGAGGCGGTATGCCCGCCGCTTCCACTCCAATGGCCGCCGCCTCTCCAGCGGCATTGCCTGGAATACTCGGCAATTTGGGGAATGCAACTTCAGCAGTTAATTCATTTAGTCCCGCCGTTAATCCTGCCGCGGCAACCCTGCCCTCGGTTACTCCGCCAAATATATTAGGCGGCGGCGGTGGAGCACCTACGCCTCCCAAACCATCCTTTATGGATAAGGTTGGTCAGTTTGCCTCACAACCTACTAATCTTTTAGGTGCTGGTGCTCTGGCCTCTTCTATGGCCCCCCAAACTCCTCAATTTGAAATGCCTCCGATAGTGTCTGATTTACGGAGTAAACTGATGGCCGGTGAAGCATTATCGCCATTAGGCCAGCAAGCCAGGTCATCGTTATCTGAAATAATGTCAGCTAAACCTACTGAATTATTCGCCCCGGCGAAAGACGAATATTATCAAGCAGTATTGAGAAGGACAAGGACAGCATATCAGGAAGCACAGAAAAACCTTGACGCGGCTTATAATCAAGCCGGCGTATATGGTTCTGGTGAACATCTGGCCGCCAAAGATAAGCTCAACCAACAGCTCACTAATGCTGAAACTGATTTATTCGCGCAGACCGAACAGCGGAATTTTGAGCTTGCCCGTAGTCAGCAATATCAGGCAATCCAGGATAGTCTTGGAGTGGATAAAGACCAAATGGATGATTTGGTGGGTTTGACCGGATTAGATGTGCAGACAGCGGCAATGGTTTATGGTGCTAAGGTTGAAGATGTGAAACAGATTAGGGACTCTCTGGGAACTCTGGGAATGGAACTTCTTATGAGAGGGAAGGGCGGGACTCAATCTGCAAGCGGACTAACTATAAATATGGGAAAATGAAATATCAGTCAGTTAATTATTGCTCTTTGACCGTTTAAAAATAAACTTCGCTTTCGGATAGTCTCGGCGCATTAGGCTTATTCTGGTGGAAATATCGGTAGCGTATAAATCGCCAACAGAGCCGAAACCGCCAAGAGCGATAGCGGCAATATTCATAGCGTTCCAGCCGATATTAAAAAGATGACCGCCAGCGCCTTTTCGGGCTGACCAATAATATTGAAAGATACAAAGCGTATTATAGAAGTCTAAACTCGTAGCGGAAGTATACGGCAGGAGACAATCAACAGCTTTTTTATCGGTAAGGTAATGGGTTTGCGGAGAATTGTATGGAATGTTGTATTCGTGATGAGCTAATTCGTGGCAGAGCAGAGAAGTTAAAATTACTTTGCGGTCAAGATAATAAAACTCGTAAACATATCTTATGAAATATTTAGGGATTAAAACAGTATGGTCAGGTTGAATTTCGGGAACACCGGGAGTAGTTGTTTCTTTTTCAGAGCAGATTTTAATACTGTAATAATATTTTAAGCCAATGGATTTATCTAAACCGTCGGTAACTTCTCTATGAATGGCAGTAACTTCATTATGATAATCAACGGGTGGGGTATAATACTTGGAAGAGAAGTTCACAGCGGCACAACCGGAAAGGCAAATAACGAGAAACATTGCAATCAGTGGTTTTCTCATAGGTAAAGTATACGATATTATTTATTATTGTCAAGGAGATTAAAATATGGCTAATTGGCAGGGGGTGCAGGAAGGGCTTACGCAAGGCTATAAAATCGGCAGGGATACCGGCGGCGGCCGTCTCGGCCATCTGGGCGGGTTAATAGCTAAGGTGGCGGATAAGTTACGGGCGGAAAGAGAATCCGGCGTAGCAATGGGGCAGAAACGGGATATTTTGGGGATGGAAGAAGCGAGTAAGGTAAGGATATTGCAGGAAGAGGCAAGATTGAATCCTAAGTCTCCTGCTGAATGGAAGCCAAGAACAGGGAATGAGGCGTTGATGTTTGAGAAGGCTAAGGCAGGAGTAAAAAAAACCCCCGAAGCGATTGTAGATGATAAGGGGAACATCATCGGCTATCGCCCAGCAGGGGCAGTGTTTCAGCCTCGCCCAGACCCGACAGAAGCGATTATTACGGCATTAAGTGGTGGAAGTGGTTTACCTGCGATAACGACTAAACAAAAACCAAAAGAGAGCGAAAAACTCGTTGACCAATATATGAAAAAATACCCAGACCGTAAGCGGGCAGATATAGAAAAAGCAATGCGTAAGCAGGGATTATTGTAATGCCTCAATTAGCAGAATTAGATTTTGAAGATAAGTTGCCAGAGCTTAATTTTGATAACCTGCCCAAACTATCTTTTGAGGAAAAACCAAAAAAATCCCTAAAGGATATTATCTTCCAGCCTATATTCAAACAACTCACAGGCAAAACTATCACCGAAAGATTAGGCACGGCAGAACGCCGTCAGAAAGAAATGACGGAATTTGCTACCAAGCGGGGGTTATCGGGTAAACCCGTTTCAGTCGGCGAGTTAATGTTACGGGGCGCTCCATCGGTTGCCGCAGAAACTCTTATTGATTTAGCCGATGTTTCGCCTGCGGATATTGCGGGGATGTTCGCATTGCCTGCGGCTGAAAAACTTATCGGCAAGATACCATTCAAAGGCACGACTATCGGCGAGGTGGCAAAAACCATTCCTGTCGGTAAGGGGTTTATGAAGAAAGCGGAAGAATTAGGACGATATGAACAGACATTAAAACGCACTACGCCGTTAAGTTCAAGAGGAATACCAGGAAAACCTATTGAACAAGACCCCA
>ERZ1292632.1929-Hain-H43-01um-R2-1929-length-18553-cov-6_pt1 | contig 18553 bp, 26 predicted proteins | sample MGYA00564407_ERZ1292632 | MGnify/ENA primary metagenome ERZ1292632 (study PRJEB36523, sample SAMEA6512637) | groundwater metagenome | collected 2019-01-08 | study: AquaDiva: Metagenomics assemblies of 32 groundwater samples | reverse complement strand
ATCTTTACCGTTTCCACGTTATGCCGCTATTAGCATATCGCGCTGTATCCCCCTCCACAAGCCATTACCGGAGCATATCCCCCTTTTCAAACCCCATAATCCCCGGTAAAGATGCCTGGGGAGACAGAGCAAGAGCAAGGGGAAGGGGAGCTAGGGACAGGACAGGACAGGGGAGCTGTGGGTTATATCCTCACCCTTGGGACATTCTGTCCCTACCCTCTCTTATGGCCCACGCCTACACCCCTCCCCACAGCCCATGCACCTATACTGGTATGCACATGCTGGTATGCCCTACTGTGCTATGGTACTAGCGTGCTAGCGTGCCAGTGTGCTAGCATATGGATACATAGCGCGGGCTAGTGGGCAAGGACGTCACGGGGGTTAGCGGTGGGGGGGGAGGCTATTGTGGTATTTATACCCTCGCAGAAATTTGGTGAAATTTTGTGGTGGTGGCTAGTGGGATTTTGGCTGTCACATGGTGAAGTGGGAGGTGGGTTGTAGTTACCCGGTGGAGGTAGTGGCAAACCCGTGAGGGTATAGATTGGGCTTTGTGAAGACGTGGGGGTGTTTTTTAAGAGGTCAAAAGGAGTCTTCATCGGGTAAGGGTGATTTTACCGGAGGGATGGTAGCCTACTGTGGGGCTGATGCGGTTGCCTGGTGTCGGAGCCATGACCTTTTGGGCGGGTAGCGAGGCTCTCCTGCTATTTACCCCGTCCTCACAGGACGTACGGGAGGCGTTGCCGCCAGCGTACGCTTTCCCCCTGACTGTCGGGCTACCGGGTCGTCGGGTGACGGTGGGTCGGTAGGAATTCCCTCTAGTTCTCTCCTGCCGCTGAGTCCAGACGCATTATATGTGGGATAGGGGCGTGGCATTTTAGTAGAATACCTCCGTGCCAGCCCATGATAAATCAACGGGGTGTGCTTTGAAGTAGGCGTGTTCACGGGTAACTACTTCATCGTTGTTACATCGACCGCGGGTGTTTTCGGTAGGGCCGTCGAGATTAGCCGCGGCTTTCCGCATATCGTTTGAGCGGCGCTTGGCGGCTTGTTTGACAAGGTAGCGTTGCATAACTTCTGATTGTTTGAGTGCGGGGCAGGTGACAGGCGCCCAACCACCTTGGTCGAGGGAGCGGATGGTATCGCCGGTCTTGATATGGAACCGGCCACAGGCGGCACATAGCCCTGGGTATTTAGCTGTTATTGTAGACATCCGTCACCTAAAACAGAACCCCCGGTTTCGTCGGGGGTATTCCGTATGTCTTGCTAATTAAGGGGCTGACGAAACCAGCTAACAACTAACCTACCACAGCATCGGGGGGAGCGCAAGGGGTTTGGAAAGATTTTTAAAAAAACTTTTGGACTTCAACCATGCCCACTTCCACCATGAACATTTTACGCTGACCCAAACGCTATCCCTGTGGAACACGTAAAGGCGTCCGTTGAAGTCGTGGATGCACATCAAGGGGTCGTTTTCGGGGAAGGCGGGGTCATAGACAAGTTCCCCGGAATAGATGTTCTTGTCGCTAAAATCAGGGAATGGATTATCGTTCATCTCTCCATCACCACTGTATAGACGCTTGGGACAAGCCCCGTCGATGTGAACATCCCTTCCAGCACGTCCCCGTCCACCTGCCCTGTGAACGTAATCACCCGTATCCCGTCGCTGTAGGACAGTGCCAGCGTCCCGTCGGGCACTCCCACAAACGCCCCCGCCAGCATCACAGTGTAGGGGTTGTAAGCGTACAAGGTGTAGTCGAAGTGGGCATCCTCGACGTGGCGGATGTCGAGCCACAGGTCTAACTCAGCAGGGCCGGACACACCCTCCCCTAGCCACAACCCCTCGTAGATGTCTACAATCGCCGGGTTGCTCCCCCCGGAACAGCCCGCGAGGAGTAGAATCAAAAGTGTCAATAGTAAGTATCTCATGGCTTGCGCCTCCTTTAGCATCCTCATATTGTCCTTATCTCCTCAATGCCGATGGTGCGGATGCTCTCAGGCGTCAGGCGGGGGCGGGTGGTGGGGACAGAAACGCGTTCAGGGAATCTATCCTCACTCGCAAACCAGTCCTTGAGCCTTTGTTCTGCAAAGGCCATTCGGCGTCTATTCTGAGCCATTATTTCCTGTCGGGCATGGATGCTCATATCACCATAGTCCGCTTGGCTTATTCCTCGCTGTCTCTGTAGTTCAGGGAAAGCCTGCATTGCCTGCATTTCCCTGATGCCGAACATGTCACCGACAAGCTCTAGTTGATATAGCAGATTGCGCTTTTCTTGTTCGTCCATACGTCACTCCACCTTTACGAGCCGATATTTGCCGGGCCTTAACTTGCCGGTGAATAGCCACTTCCCCATATCATCGGATTGCACCAAGTTCGGGCTGATTACATTTATCGTCGGCCCGGCCTCATACAGCGACAGCAGGCGCTCGGCCAGCATAAGGCAATCTGTGGTTTTTTTTACAAAAAGAGTAAGGCCCCGCTTGACATCGGTTATATGGATAAATTCTGCCCTTAATGAAGGGTTATCGCCTACATTGTAATCAACTATATGTAGCCCCAACGCCATCGCCCTTGCCTCAATCGCTTTCAGTCTGTCGTCCATCCTTAACCTCTCTTTGGGTAGTTTCTCTATTAGCATCCTTTAGTGTGCCCCAGTTATCGGCGATGTTATAATCATATTCCCACGGCTCCTGCGGCCAGTCCTGCTTATCGCTCATCGCCAATACACCTTCCTAAATACTTCCCCTACCGCTTTCATATCGACCTTTATCCGCCTGAGTCGTCTGTCTTCTTGCCAGTGCGCGACTTTCGTCCCTATGACTGCCCCTATGACGAAGGCGAGGATAGCGAATATATCACTCATACCCCGGCCCCTTCACGAACAGGTCATAGACCGCAAGCACGAAGCCGACGGCGTTTGCGAACCAGTTGCGGATGTGGTATATCACGGCGTTGGCTCCTTCGCGTCAGGGTCAGGGAAGAAGGCGGGGTAGACAGTGTAGAGGGCAGAGGGTGACATCTGTAACATCTTAGTGGCTATCTCAAGTCCCTTGATAATCCCGCGTGTGCGTTCAATGACAAGCGCATAATCAAGCGGGCTTTCGTTGGCCATAATCGGTGTCGGATGGATTAACTCCGCCAACCCTTCCATCGCCTTCGCGTACGTCTCAAGTGGGTAGTTTGTCATTTATTTCTCCTCTCGTTGCCAGTAAGGACGCTTTGTGATGCGCGGGTCGCCCCACCGCCACCACCGCCGGTAGTGCATCTGGCACAGCCCACGGGCTTGATGCTTGCGAGTGCAACCCTTTACCGAGCAAGTGTGGCGTATCTTGACTTGTGCTTCGTACTTCACAACACCTTTTTACCATATCTGCAAATCCCTGTCAAGGGTATTGACAAGGTTTATGGGATGTGCTATAAATTTACAGTACGGCCATAAAGCAACAAGGGGGAGCCGACAAGGACGTTGGCCCCCCGCTTTAGGCAAAATATTGGAGGTTAAATAATGTTCGAGAAGATTGATTCAGGAAGACTGACTTGGGAACATGGGGAAATGCCAGACAAGACTGATGTTGAAAGGCTTGTGGCTTGGCTTCGCGGTGAGGGGTATCCTCTCGATATAAGGTTCGAGGGTGATTCTGATGGGATGACTTTGTTTATTAGCGTTGATTGAACAGTAGACGGATTTTAAGATGCCTAGCACGTTTTACAGGATAGTCCAGGAGTCACCTCTATACCCGCAGAACAGGTACGACGCCTACCTGCGGCTTGCACCATTTCATCCTTTAGAGTGGTGTCTTGTGGTTATGGGGATGTGGTTTAACTGATGCCCATTGACATCCTCACAACCCCGTTCACGTTTGAGAGGTTAGACGACATATACATCGTTGGAACCGGCCCGAGTGGGCTACCCTTCCATGAAGATATACCGATGGAACGGTGCATCGGGGTTAATAAGATAATATGTGGCGATAACATCATTCCGCGTTACTGGTTATGTTCCGCTCCTGCCTTACTCAAAGAAGATTGGTTTCGCGAATTGACCCCTAGATTGATTAAGTTTCACGTGAAACTACCCTTTTGCTCGCCTATCTTCCTTCACGGCCCCTTGACCGAAGCATATCCTGATGTGCCTTATTTCTTCAAAAGCGGCCCATCCTTGTGGGGTACTAACGACCCGCCGGGATGCTTGCCTGGCTATCTGCGTTCAGGTGCGGGCGTTGTGGGAAGAGCTATCCAGTTAGCTTACTGGAAGAAGGCCAAACGGGTTATCCTTGTGGGCGTTGACATGAAAGGGCGTGGGTACTTCGACGGTACGAAGAATAAGACGAAACAAAGCATCATGCCCGATGGTACGTGGACAGAATTACCGCACATGAACAGGCTTATCAAATGGTGTAAACAACACGGGATGGATGTGGTTAGCTTGAGTGAAACATTACTCGATGTGGAGAGGATATGACACACAACCGTCTAGATGTCCGCTTACGAGCCATAGAACCAGCGGACTTGCCTATCTTAAAGAAGTGGCGCAATGAACTGAAAGAGTATTTCAGGGAGTATCGCTTCATCAACGACCTTCATCAGGAGGCATGGTACAAAAGCACCCTTACCGACAAGGCGTACCTGCATTATGTCGTGGACGTGTACGAAAACGGATGGTTGCTTGTGGGTTCCTGCAACTGGTCTGCTATCGACTGGATAAACAGGTCTGCGGAGTTAGGCATCTACATCGGCGACCAAGATTATTGGCATCAGGGCGTGGGGTTGAAGACGATGCTTGAGTTGCACCGTATCGCTTTCGAGGTTCTCAACCTTGATATTGTCCGGTTGGAAGTGTACGATTTCAACCCAGCAGTGAGACTATACCGCAAGTTCGGCTACAAGGACGCCGGTGTATGGCGTATGCGTAAATTCCGCGAGGGTGCATATCACGATGCGTTTCTTATGGATATGACCCGTGAAGAATGGAGTGCCCTCTATGGACGAGGATGTAAAACAACTACAGATTGAAACCCTTACGAACGGCCTCATGGAAGCTATCGAACAAAGGGATATAGCGCGGGGGATATTGAAGGAAATCGCCACATGGGTTGATTTTGCGCGCTCACTTGAGCATGAAGACCAACCTACAGTTTTCGACCTCATAGAAAGCAAATTGCCCGATGCCCCTTGATATTTTACAACATCCCAGTACCTTCCCGAAGGTTGTCTACATCCTTGCCCCTGGCATCCTTGGGTGTGACTACTGGCCTAGGATACCAGAGAATGCGTTTGTAATAACTGTCAACAAAGGTATCTTGATACCTAATATCCACAAGAATATCTGGATGGCGGAAGATATGGGACTCCATAGGCTTTATCCTTGGTTTGATAAGATGGCGAAGGAGCTTATCGCCGCCAACCATCCCTTGATGTCCCCGAACCCGACCCCTGTGTTTGGGGACAAGCACTTCCTTGCCATGTATCCGAGTGTCCCTTATTTCTACCAAGTTGGCCCTTCACTTCGCCGTATAAAACATCGCTTCAATTTGGATAGTACCGTCCTCTACGGGCACGCTACGATAGCGTGTAAGGCGGTGCAGTTAGCTGCTATCAAAGGGGCGAAATTGATAATCTTGTGCGGTGTGGATATGATGGGGAAGCAGTATTTTGACGGGCAATATACCGAAAGTGGACATATTGTCCCACACATAGGGGACAGATGGTTCTGTGTGGACGACTTTAACAGGTTTATAAAACACATCAAAGGGCATCGGGTCATAGTGAAGTCCTTGTCCCCCACGGCGCTTACCGTTGCCATCGCGCATCCCTAATTTGCCAAAATACTACATTCCCCTTGACAAAAGGCAAATTCCATGATACGCATGGGGTATGCCAAGAACGGCTGTGTCTCAGATGCCTAAGATAGGGGGCGCACAAGGTGAAACCCTCAAGGTCTTGTTGACCCTCTATATCGACCTCACCAATGATGAAATCAAAATAGTGCGAAAGGGTGAACGGGGATGTTCTGCGGACTTGTCGCAGTTACGGCACTTAGCCGAGAATGCCGCTGATGCGGCAATCGCATGTGAAGCAGGTTCGTGGTCTATATTCCCCGTTCCCCATTCCAACACTACCTATGTCGAGTTCTACAACTGGCCTAAGTATGGCTTGTGTACGCTCAATAACATCTACGGGAAGTATTACGACCCTGAGTTAGGTACTATTCGTCCCAAACGACTTTGGTGGGATGTGCGCCCTATCCCCGAATGGATGTCCCCAAGTGATGAAAGGGCAGTAGCCGTTAAAGGAAGTTTTGAGGCGGAATCATAATGGGAACTTTCTTGAATCAAGAACAAAAAGACGAAATGGAAATCCAGAACGAAAGGCTTGTTCTTGAGCTACAAACGATGCTTGAGGAAGGCAGGCTCAGTAAACTAAGAGGGAAGGGTGCAACCCGTCTTCTTCTTGAACTCAAAAACGACGATGGTACATATGTCTTCTATGATGTCCTCAAAGGGCCTTATATACAATGCCCGTTTCAAACGCTTGAAAAACGTATCTCACGGATAGTCACTGGCTGGAAGAAGTACCTGACTAATCCAATAAAATACTTGCTTATAGAAGCGGCCTATGAACAGGCTAAGAACGCCAAAAAGTCGCCAACCGCCTTGAAGACGGTATCCGACTTAATAGGATTTAACGAAGATGACGAACAGGAAGTTAAACCTCCCGTATCACGAGGCACTGATGCCATACTGCGACGAGCAGGAGTGGTTAAAACTAACGCAGTCCGAAAGATTGCTGGTGCTAAGGGAACTGGGGATAAAAGACCTGAACGTGCTGATACAGTGCATATTGTGGCCCACGGACAAGAGGAGAATCCTTCCCTTGAAACCGTTTCATGTGCTGATGATAAATCTCTATATGTCGTGTATTCGCTGGGAGATTGCACAGAGGGAACTGTTGTATCTGATACCGAGGGGGCACTTGAAGACACAGTTGATAACGACAGCAGGGCCAATATGGACGTTGCTTAACGACCCTAACGAGGCCATTCTTATCAACTCACAGCACCTTGACTTAGCGACCCGGATAACAAGTACCATCCGTGATGTATATCGAGGCAATGAGTTATTTCGCGCTTGTTACCCTGAGTGGTGTCCTCCCGAAAACCAGTGTCGCGGCTGGGCGACCCAGACACAGATGACAGTCTGCAACAGGGAACAGCAAAGGAAGGAGCCGAGTATCATAGCGGGGTCGTTCGACTCCCCACGGACAGGCGACCATTTCGGGGTCATTCAGAACGACGACCCGCATAACGAAAAGAATATTGGCACTATCGACCAGATACAGAAGGTACGTGATGGATGGGAAGCGCAGGGTGCGTTAGATGATGGTAACTTGACAAGGCGTATTTATGTGGCGACCCGATGGCATCATCAAGATGTGAACGATTTAATAATGCAGAAGTGCGCGCCTGTGTTCTATCGGAAGTTTACGAATAAACAGCTCCTTTACAATAAGCCAGTAGAGAACATTGAGAATAATGACTCAATGGCGGTGTTCCTGATGGCGGTATGGGCCGACGAGGACGAGAGTGACACTATCTGGCCTGAGAAAAAGTCCAAGGAATCAGTCCTTAAATGGAAGCAGGAAGTGGGAGCATACCTGTTCTCCTGCCAGATGCTGAATGACCCCGTCCCCCCCGAAGACCAAACCTTCAAGCAGGATGATTTCAGGTACTATGAAATAACGACTGAAATAAACCAGAAGGGTATGCCTGAACTGTATTTCATTTGCGGGGAGAAGAAGATAGGGATTTCCGATGATGGCACGCCTATGTTTGAGTACCGGAAGATAGCAAAGCGGGAATGCGTCATCCAGATGACTGTTGACCCCGCCTTCGGTATCAAGGCGAATAACGACTACACAGCTATCATCGTAGCGGCACATTGGATAGAACCGCAAAGCAGGATGCGCTGGATTATAGTCTTAGAGACAGTGCGTGAGCGAATGACAATGGGCGGGTCTCAGTCCTTGATAGAGGAAATAGCAACCAGACATGGGATTACAGAAGTGCATATTGAAAAGCAGGGATGCAACAGTATCTACCTTGAGCAAATGGCTTCCCATCCCAAGTGGGGTGGGCAGAAGAATATACGAGTCGTCCCTATAAAACGCATCGAGGGTCATATACAAGGGAAGTCCCGTGTCACGCGGCTTGAACCGTATGTGCAATCGCACCGCTTATGGTTCGCGCCACAGATGCGCCAAGGGCCTTTAGAACAGGAGCTGTTGGCGTTTGTAGGGGGGATGAGCAGAGGGGCGCATGATGATTTAGCGGATGCTATGAGCGACCATTGCGAGATAGGGCACAGGATGAAGGTTACTGACTATGACCCCTTGGATGACTTGGATGGTTGGGGTCAAAAGACAAAGAGACAAAAGGATATATTCGGCGAGTTATCGCATGTCGAAGATAGAAACGTATGGCGGATGTTATGAGTGCTGATATAAACATATCGACGGCTGAGGCCACTAATCTAGCGGGGTCACAAGACCTTTCGACCTTTGGGAAGAATCTGCACAGTCAATGCAGGTTGTTTATGCAACCTGTCTATGAGCGGCATGACAGGGCATATCGCTTCTACTTAGGCGACCAGTGGCGGTATATGCGGCGGCGCGGTTTGTCCATGGCTGTCTATAATATTGTCGGGCCGCATATGGACATCATCGCGTCCAACCTCACCGACTCGCAGATAGTCTTCCAAGTGTCTGCTAAGAACGCGGAAGACAGCCCAATGGTGGATATTTGGAACGAAGTTTTACGGCAAGCCTGCGAACAAGATAGCTTATATGTGCGGGTCTATGGGCTACTTATAGATGTGCTTGTTAAAGGTTATGGCATCTTCAAGGTGTGCCATGACGAAAAGCGGAGCATCCCCACGAGTATAGAGATAATCGACCCATATAACTACAAAGGTGAACCAGGTGTTCGGCGTCCTGACATCGACGGCAACTACCACTGGCATAGCGAATGGATGACAGCCATGCAGGTACGGGAGATGTACCCCGATAAATGGCAGTTGATTAAATATGCACAAGCGGGGCAGACAAGCTACGACAACGCATACGAGTTTCTTACTGAACGAAGCGGGGACTTGAACTACACACACATGGCGCTTATCCACGAGTTGTATATAAGGACGAACGAGACTGAAAGGATACCCGCTAAAGTAACTAAAGATGAACTTATCAACGAGAAACTATCATTCGAGGAAATGCGCCCGCCGGAAGTAATCTTAGAACAAGACCATAAGGCGCATCAAAAAGCGCATCAGGCGCATGTGGAGCAGATAATCGGGAAGCTCCAACAGATGCTTATGCAAGCTGTCAAACAAGGGGAAGTACCCCCTGAACAAGCCGAACAAATACTCCAGGAAGCTATCACCACAAACCCGATTATCAGGATGATAGCTAAACACAATGAGGAACATGATGAATACGCTGTAGATAATCCCCGTGGGAACCGGGAGAAGTATAACGGCTGGCGGCGTGTTGTCTATGGTGGCCCCGACTGGGTTGTTTTGGATGACGGCCCAACCCCTTACACTGATGAGGTAGGGCGTGGGATACATCCCTTTGTTATACTCACAAGCCCCGCTACAGGGACTGATATATACGAGTTTAGTGTCCTTGAGCGATGCATGGCGTTGCAGGAGTTGGCGAATCTATGGATAAGCAAGTTCCAAGACCACCTGGGGCTTTGCGCCACGCCGTTCTTAATCTACAACGCCGATGTCATAACACTTGAGCCAAACCAGCTTACAGCGCTTGCGGGTAGTGTCATCCCTTGCATGGGCGACGTGGAGAAGGCAGCTAAGTGGCTCCAACCGCCTCAGATAAGTAATCAATTAGTGCAAAACTATTTCCAACTACAACGGCAGATAGAACTAATAACAGGCGTGTCCGATGTGGAGTTAGGCGCATACCCGCAGATGGAACGGGCATCAGCCCCGATGATAGGCGCTCTGAAAGAAGCGTCACGCGCAAGGTGGCGTGAATACCAGAGAGAGTTTCAGGATGGGCTTACACGGGTAACGAAAAAACTCATGCTTGTAATACAGCAATATATGGATGAACAGATGCAACTCCGGATAGGGAAGGTGGGGGATGCATACGAATTACTCAATATACCCATAGAGGATGAACGGGGCAATCTAACACGGCTCAATGATATGACCCGTGGTGTCTTTGATGTGCGTATCAAGTTAGCCCCGTTGTCGTCCCTAACCCCGGAAGCCAAGTTGCAAAGGGCGATTGCATTGTTCACAGCGGCCAACCCGCAAGGTGTTGCTATCTACGACCTTGAGGCTGTCGCGGAAGAGAGCGAAGACCCCGTGATGATAAAGTCGGTCGAACGCCAAAAACAGTTGCAGATGGCGCAAATGCAAGCGGCGCAACAGCAACAGCAGGTGGAAATACAAAACAAACAGACGAAAGGTGCGGGATAATGGAAGCGATAGGATACGGCATATTGATAGCTTTTCTTATGGGACTCTCAGCCTTCGCAGGCGCATACCTTGTGCTTAAATTCAAGGTGAAAGGCACTAACGACATACGGCTTGTAAGGTGGGGCAGCGATGAGAAGGACGATGAGATAGAGGCGCAGTTGAAAAGGGAAGTCCCGAAAGTGTTCAACATCGAGGACTTACCCACCGCTGAGATGGCGTACTCACGGACAAGTTATTCAGAGGAGTTAAACCGTGGTAAGCGACCCGCATAAGTTAAGTGTCAACCCGTGGGAATACTACGATGTTCCTAGGCAGGACATCCCTGAATTGCTGAACCTTTGGCATGAGTTATATATCAAAAACCCTGTCGTGCTTACACGGGCTATGGCACAGGTCGTCTATAAACCAGAAGATTTAGGGAGAGGATATAGAGAGTTGCAGGGGAGTAAGTCGAGCCAGGCGGCATTGTTCTTTGTGCTGGCTGATTTTATCGGCATGAAGTATGCCCGGTTCCATCCAACCTTCAAGATGAAGGATACCCCTGTAGAGGTATTACAGTACCTAAGACCACCTTATAGAGGTATGCAGAACCTTTCGTATGATGAGCAAAAACGATTCAAGGCAACATTGCCTAAACAATTACAGGAGATGATTTTTATCGATGAATGACCAACCTGACAAAACACCGAACGAGCAACCAACCCCCCCGAAGGGAATAAGCCCTGATGAGTATAATGGGCTTATGGGGAGTATGGTGGGTATTGCCACAAACACTGATGCCACTGATGAAACAGAAGAAGTGGAAGGCGAGGAAGCAGTTGAAGAAGAAAAAACAGAAGAGTCGGGGGTGGGCGAAGAAGAGGAGAAAGCGGGCGCAGAAGAAACAGGTGCAACAATCCCTACCGCCAAAACCAAACCCGCAAAGGATGGAGTCGCTTTCACCTTGCCGGATGGAGCAAAGGTAACACACGAGGAAGCTAAATCAGGGTACTTGCGCCAGAGAGACTACACCAAAAAAGCGATGGAACTAGCCGATGAACGCAAGAAACTTGAGCGTTATAGCGGCATTATCAACTACCTTGAGGGCAACCCCGATGAGGTTGAACACTATATCGAGCGGATGAAAGGTAAAGGTAGAGAGGCGCAACAGCAGGCGCAGGTGAAGAAGTTGACTGTGCCAGCACATTACAAGGACGACCCTTTTGTGGGTGAGATGGTTGAAACGATGAATGACTTGCGCGAACAGCTTGCACAAAAGGCCGACGTGGGGATGATTAAAGCGACCACGGCGCAACAAGCGAAACAGGCTGAAATAGGCGTGAAGATAAATACGAAGTTACACGAAGCATATACATCTCTTGCGGATAAGCTGGGCAAAAGCCCTGACTCCCAAGAGTATGATGACAAGATAAGGGCATATCTCGCGGACAAGCAAATGTCACCCGAAGACCTTGTGCCGTATATACTCGGTCCTGACCCCGACTACATGAAGTCGTTCGTGGAGCGGATATATCAGGACGATATAGCCAAGGCGAAGGATAAGGCAAAGGCATCTGGTGGGAAAGCCAAGACATCGCCCGAAAAGCGAGCGGTGTTGAAGGCATCAGGGAAAGCCGCCTCGACTGGTGCTGGGTTTGAAGTACCCAAGACAAGGGACGGGCGCGTGGACAGTAAGGAGTTGTCCCGGCAAGACCCTCAACTTAAATCATTCTTGGGTATAAGGTAATGGCGGCACTCTAACTAACAGGAGAGTGACATCAGATGCCATATGCATGGAATGATTTAGACAATGCTACGCAGATGCGTACATTGTCTTGGCAGAAGGAATATCTCACCGATATAATCACCAACTGGGATGATTGGCCCCTTAACAGCAACATGAACATAAGGGAAGCCAAGAACAAGGCTGGTGGCAAGTGTCGGTGGCTCGTGAACGTCAACAGGCCAGTTGTACAGGGTACGGCGTATGTCGCACCCGACTACGCACATACGGTCGTGAAGAAGTTCATCGGCGCGGAACTTGAGTTTGTAGAGGCCTTTGATGAGGTTGCCGTCCCCGAAGGCGAGCTCGACTTCATCAAGGCCGACCCCGTGAACGGGATTGACCTGCTCGCCTCACACAGGGATGACATGGTACGTGGCCAGTTGGAATTTATCTGCCGTTCAATCTGGAACGGTACAGGTATCCTTCCTGGCCAGATGACCGGTTTAAACGCCGCTATCAACGACGTTGTTGGCGCGGCTATCTACGCTGGTATCAGCCGTGTCACCTATCCCCGGTGGCAGGCCAACGTAGACCGCACGGCGTTTGCGCTGTGGGCCGGTACGATAAGCACGAATGTCTGGCCCCTCTATCTGAGAAGCCAGGTAGCAGGGCGAAGGCCCGACGCGCTTGTTGTGTCACAGCCAGCCGGAAGTGTGTTCCACAGGCTTGCCGATGCGAACAACTTCAACACCCGCGTCAACCCGAAACCAGCACCTTCCGGAAGGTATCACGGCGACCCGTCGGCGATGACCTTCATGGATATGCAGTTACATTGGGGCGGGGATAATATGCCAGCCGGAGCCGCAGGGGTCGATATATTCGGACTCCGGATGGACGACATTGTACTGGAATACGTCACAAGCGCACTCGTGGAAACTTATCCGTGGAAGGTCACGGAAAGCAACCACGTACTTCACACCAAGACACGTATCCATTGCCAGTATGCCGTCCATGACCCTGAGAAGCATTTCAGGGTTATTGGCGCAACAGTCGCTGTTGACCCGGTGACGGGTACTTAAGGAGGTGACACAGAATGGCTCTCAACTCTAGTTTCCCTATTGTAGAGACGGGTAACAACTCCCCGCATGGCGAGATGTTCCGCCTTGTCTATAACAAGGAGATTCTCCTTGATGCCTGCGAAGACCCCGTATGGGGCGGGTTGGTCGCTCCAATCGGGGCCGTACCTTACTGGTACTTCCCTGCGTTGTTAGTGGATGGCCCTCAGCCGTTCAGTGGCACTTTCCCGCCAGCGGCACCCAGAGCTGCTACTCATGTCGCCGAAGCATACATCCCTGTCGCGGGGTTGACCCCCGGCCACTTCCCGGTGACGCCTGTCGTCCCTAACACAGGGGCGCATCAGAACAATCTAGGCGTGTGTTCATACGCGGCAATGGGTGTCGGGCAGTACAACGTGGACGCCTGCGGTGATGAAGTCGGCATGAAGATTGGTATGCCTGCCGGTGTTGTCGTATGTGATAATGTCGCAGGCGCGCCGATGGCTATCACAGGCAGTTGGCCCGATGCTTGCGACCATGATGCCTGCGGCGACCATGTGGACTGGCTCGATAGACTCTACATCGTCAAGACGCGGGGTATTGTGCAGGCCCGTGTTGACGGACTTTGTGACGCTATTGCGGTCGGCAACTACCTTGAAGGACAAGCTGGCTCGTGGGACTTAATCCTCGATGCCGCTAACGCCAACGAGGGAACCTTCATAGCCCTTGAAGCGGCTGTCGTGGACAACCGCATGATATGGGTTATGTGCGTGAACCTGGTGTACTAAAGGAGGTAAGTTAGAATGGCTATCGACGCTTCTTTTCTCGTTATTGAGACTGGCACTAACTCACCTCATGGTGAAATGTTCCGGTTTGTATACAACTTCGAGAGTGACGCTTGTGGCGATGAGAACCCCATGCCTCTTGGTGCTGTATGCTACTGGGACTTCAGCCAGCTGGTCTCCGAACAAGGGCCTCCTGGTTCACCGATGGCTCCTGCCGCGCCTATCGCCGCGACCAACGCCCTCGAACTCTACACCGCTATCAACTACACTGCTGGCGTGGGGGGATTCCCCTCTACGGCGCATCAGTGTAATAACGGCGTGTGTGAGTACGCGGCTGTGGGAGTAGCACAGTATGAGGCTCAACGAGCCTATGTCAAGCTAGGTATGCCAGCAGGGATTGTCGTTATCGAAAACGCCAATCTTCTCGCTATGGTCTATTACATCAGCGGGGTTGGTGGAATCGGCACTCCGCAAAGATGCTATATCGTCAAGACGCGTGGCATCGTCCAAGCGCTTGTGTACGGTGATACCGACATAGCTGTTGGCGATTATCTCGAAGGTACTGCTAACCAGTGGTATCTCATCAGGGATGCCGCCAATATCAACGAAGGCACATTCCTTGCGCTTGAAGCGGAAACAGCCGCCGCCGCCAGCTTGATATGGGTTATGCCGACCAACGTCGTGTATTAGTTGACTGAGCGCGTTAAATACGCTCGCACGTTTTGTTTTGTTGGCGGGGGCGTAGTGATTGGTAGTTTCAAAAGCTACGCCCCTGCCTAAAGATATAACAGTTTAAGAGGAGAGATTCTAAGATGCCAAAAAACATCGTAAAACGTAGCGGGAGAGGCGACAGGGATGTTATCCCTGAAGTCCTTGTGGAGAACATAGGGGACTATGCTATTGCTTGGGAGTGTATGAACTACTCAGGTGATGGTAATGATGTCCAGTTCGTGTTGAATCCTCACGAACCCGAACCGTTTAGTCTGGAGTATGCGAAGGCTTTGTTCGGGGACTGGACACTAGACAGGTCGGCCTTGGAAGGACGGAGAAACTGGGCTGCTATGATGAGCCTCAACATCCGTAGATTCCCTGGCGGGTATCCCGTTGTGTCCTCTGTTATCGTTCGTGACAATAACGGGGTAATTCTATGGGATGGACCTAAAGAGTACGCGGAGTTTATCCAGGGTTATGCGGCTATCCCAGGGATGCTTCCTAAACCAGTCATCGGCACGCCAGGCCGCTACTCCATGCCCAAGATACTTACAGAAGCAAGCCAAGACCAACTTCGCACCCTCTGGGAAAGCGTGTTCAAATGCAAGATGCCTGGCGCAATGAGACTTGAAGATGCCCGTGGGTGTTTACTCCCTCATCTGTCTATCGAGCAAATAGAGGATGTTCTTGCCGAAGAAAGAATGGCACAGACCACATAGGCGGTGTTAAATGGCGACCAACTGGACTGATTTCGAGTTGAGGCTTCGTGACAGTATCAACGAACCTCAACTAGGTCAAGTACAACAGGCCAAGCTAGTGCGATGGGCAAACGAAGTAATGAACAGACTCCCTTTGGAGGCTCAACTTTGCCGTGCCCGTATTGTGGTGCAGTTTGCGGCGGGTGTTATTACTTTAGTGGAAGAAGACTGGCCTGGCACTGAGGCTGTTGGTGCGCCTATATACGTCTATGGGAAAAGCGGAGCCGTGTGGATTAAATACTGCGAGAAGGTGGACGCTATCCACGAGATAGAAGCGCGATTGCAATATGACTTATGCGGCGACTTGATAGTGGACGCTTGTGGCGACCCTGTATACGCTTACGACAACCTGCGTCCACTACTATTCAAGGACAGTCAGGAACATTTTTATGGCCCTACTATAACAGGGGACATTCCCGCGTACTACGGTGTCTACAGATACCCTGTAACTGTTTCGGAACTAAGGAAGGATGCTTGTGGCGATGACATCCCAGGGAACTACAGGATGACAGCGGAGCCATTCGAGGCGTGGGCCGTGTGGTTTGACCCGATGTTCGACTACGCTGTAGGGCAACGGGACAGGTACTTCCAAGTGCAATATCGAAGACGCGCCCCTCGTATTGATTTAAGCCTCGACGCTTGTGGAGATGCTACACAACCGTGGTTTTACATACAAGAGTTGTATGAGGATTTAGTGTTTGCGTTTGTAAGGATGAACGCCTTGTTTGCTATCGGTGATAAACGGTACGGGGTATCAATACGCGAGTATGAACTTCTACGCACAAAGGTCAAGTGGAGCGCGGCTGATAGAGGCGACGCAGACAACCAATGGTACTTGGAGAACCCTGATGCGGTAATAATGCGTGGCGGGGGGATGGACTTTAGGAACAGATGACACCTACCTTTGGAAATGGCGACTTTTCAGGTGGACTCAATGTAAGAGAGTTAGGGCATAACATAGCCCCTAACGAAGCTACCTTACTTGAAGGCGTGAACATCCATGCCAAAAGTTTGCACACCCACGACGGTGATATTCGCATATTAATAGACGCCGTTACATACCCCGAAGTCTTAGATACTTGCAGCGCGCCTATCCCAGGGACGGGGGGCGGGGTTGATAATGGGGAACCTATCCTTGGGATGTGGAGATATTACTACCACGATGGAAGCGCGGGGTACAACGCCTGGGTACGTGTCCACGGGCATATCGCTGAATATTGGCCCGAAGGTGGGGCTGGATGGATACAGATAGGTAACGCCAACTGGCCTTTGTTCGCCGTCCCTAACGCCGTGCAGTTCAGGGATAATATGTATCTCTTCCACGGCACGCTTGCTTCAAAACACATGGGGAAGTATTTATTCTACAGCGGGAATGACTGGCACGCGGGGGACATCCCGATACCAGGGTTCAAGTATTATACGGCGATTGTGTTCACGGGCGTTGGCTTGAATGATATGACAACGGGGGGCGTGTTCACAGGGAATGAGAGCATCAACTTCCGTGTTGAGGTAGAGCGCAATCCCATTGGCCCTGTCATCTTCTACGGCGGTGGACTGAATGATATGACAACCGGCGGGGCGTATGTTGGGGCTGACATACGGACGTACTTGGTGGAAATAGACACAGTGGGGGCAAATGACACGTTCCGTTGGTCTGATGATGGCGGGGGTATTTGGACAGCCGGTGTTGTTATAACAGGTGCGGCGCAAGCATTGAGCAATGGGGTCACTATAACCTTCGCCGCTATCACAGGCCATACCCTCGGTGAATACTGGGGCTTTGAATGTGGCCCTACTGACGGCTACAGATGGTCTGCCGACGACGGCGTAACCTGGGCTGAAAGCGGCCTGGGGATGATAGCAGGTGTGGCGGTAGGCTTACAGGAAGGGGCTACCATCACCTTTGCCGCTGATGCGGGGCATACGATAGGTGACTTCTGGACGTTCACAGCGCACAATGACGATTTACCTAATTTACGTCCATCATTTGCGGTAACTTACAAGAATCGGCTCTATGCGGTATCAGTGGAGAATGAGCCATATACATTACGTTTCAGCGGGGTTAACAGACCGACTGAGTGGCGACCGCCGGAAGGCGGATACGTGCGTACTGAGCGGGATGCAGGCGACCCGATAACGGGACTTTTTGTCCATCAGGACAGCATATTAATATTCCGTCGTCATTCAGTGTGGAGATACTACATCGACGATTACGGGTACGAACACATAGGGCGTATCCACGGGGCGGCAGGGTGTTTGGCTCACAGAACAATATGCGCCTACAAAGATGCCGTCTACTACGCAAGCGATGAGGGGATGATAGCACTGTACGGGGCTGACAGCGATTGTGTGACCCATAAGATAGGGCGGTTCATTCTCCCCGACCCCGATTATATCAAGTATATGTCGGCGTGTGTGAACGCATACACAGGGACATTGTGGGTAACATACCTGAGGGCGTTTGAAGAGGACGGGGAGCGGGACGCTTGTGGGGATTTAATGCACGACCTTTGCGGTGATATTATAAACCCCTTCCTGCGCTTTGAGACAGACCTGTGGCGTGCTGATATACGTCGCCCTAATATGCTCACGCCTCGATGGACGTTGATGCCTTATTATCGATGTACTTGTTTCGCCACGCCGCCACAATCGAATTGTTACTATGGCGGCGACAACCAGAATTTAAGATTTTGCGCTCAACAACCCGACGTGTCTGTATGGAACTCCAACCCCGCCAATCTCCCCGACCCGCTGTACCCGACAGCAGCGGAAGGTGGCCCACGGCATTATTGCTACCGTATGGGCGCGGGATACGACCGCGACCAAGTACCCGCTTATGACGATGCTTGCGGCGACTTGCTCTATGCGGGTGATGTGGGTATCGGGTACTGGATGAGTTATAAATCCCCGCGTTATCTCCCAGCGGGGTCGATGATTGATTTACAGTTTGAGGATGTGCGGCTCGACTACTTCCGCTATGGCGTGTGGGGCGAGACTGTTTTGCTGATGCGGAGCAGGTTAGCCCTGTTGCGCAAATATTCT
>ERZ1292632.1928-Hain-H43-01um-R2-1928-length-18575-cov-12_pt1 | contig 18575 bp, 20 predicted proteins | sample MGYA00564407_ERZ1292632 | MGnify/ENA primary metagenome ERZ1292632 (study PRJEB36523, sample SAMEA6512637) | groundwater metagenome | collected 2019-01-08 | study: AquaDiva: Metagenomics assemblies of 32 groundwater samples | reverse complement strand
AGAATAAAAATTCCTGTGATTAGTTCATTTCTAAGAAAGATAAAAGATAAGAAAAATAAAAAGTAAAAATAAGATTATTTTAGCAATTATTTAGCGAAAGTCTTATACAAGCCGAAGATTCCGCAAAGTGCTACAATGTAGTAAACTGCCATTGGAAGCCAACTGACAAATCCTAGAAGCTTGTCAACTGCATTCCAACCAAGTTCATTCAAACCCCAATTAACAGCACCCACATTTGCAAGAACCAAAGCTGTTTTTGCATACCAAGTCATTTTAACCTCCTTTTCAACCATTTTATTAATACTATCTATCGTCAAAAGAAGTATATAAACTTTATAAGCTCCGACAAAAAAGAGAGACTTTATTCAGCCAAAAAAGATGATAAGAGTGCCTTCTATTAATGCTGCAACTACAAGAAGGGGAACAACTACAAAGAAAAAGGCTTTCAAAGATTTCCATGAGTATTCTTTTAAAGATTCAAATTTCTTCTTTTTGAAAATAAAAGTTCCAAGTTTTAACCCAAGACCTACTGAGATTAACATTGCAGGAATTTCAAATATTCCATGAGGAAAAAGTTTCCATAGAATTGCAATTCCTTCAGTGCCGACTATTCTTGAAGACACGAAGCCTAAGAGGTACCCATTAGCCAAAGTCGTTAAAACTGAAAAAATTCCAAAGACAACCCCCAAAGCCATTCCAAAGAAACTGCTTTTTAAATTGTTAAAGAGTATAAAATTAGTAAGTTCAGTCCAAGACATCCCCTCTGTTGTTTTAATTAAATCTTCAATAAACTTTAAGATTACTTTCTCAAGAGATTGCGGCGCAGGAACAAAATAACCTACGAAGATGAACAAAATGAAAATAGCAGAAGCTACATAAATAAAATTTCTAGATTGCTTAATGTATTGTAGACCCTCTTTAAAATTTTGGCTGAAAAAATTCTGATTCTTTCTCTTTGCTGTTTTTATCTTTTTGTTTGTCATTGGCTAAAATGTTTGCTTATGTATCTTGTTTTTTTTCTGTATTTACTCTTAAGATAGAACCCGTAAGCGAGACCTGCAAGAAGTCCACCGAAATGTGCAGTGTTTGCTATAGGCAAAGGGACAAAAAGCCCCACTACAACTAAAGGGATAATTGCGACTATAGGAAGGAGCCAAAGGGGCATTCCAATAGGTAAAGCAACTTTTCTAAACCGCTCATTAAATGAAAAAATAGCAAACACAGATATTACAAAGTAAAAATTAACTAGGAGATTGATAACACCTGATGAAGAAGCAGGTAAAGCAGATTCGCTAATAGAACCAACTACGATTGCTAACAAAGGCCCGAGAATTAAATAAACTTTTGAGTATGGAACTAAAACTGCAAGTAGGCCTAAAAGTCCAAAGATTGCACCAGAAGCACCCACGCCTGAAATGTTTGGGTCTCCGAAAATCTTAGCACCAAGGATACTATTACCAAACAAGCCAGAGAGTGCAACAAAAACAATCCCTGCAAACAATCCAGAGATTAGATAAAACGAAATGAATCTCTTTCTACCAATTATTTTTTCTACAAACGAACCGATAAACGCCAACGAAAACATATTAAAAAAAAGGTGGGCTACTCCATCGTGCATAAACATGCTTGTAATAAAAGTCCAGAGATATTTTCCATGAAGAATGTTTAAAGGGCTTAGAGCAACAAAGTCATAAAGAGATTGAGTATTGTTTCTAAAAAGAACTAACAAAATAAGAAACATAATGAAAGCAAGCACATTAAGAATAATGAGGGTAGTCGTTGCACTAAGCAAGCCAAAAATACTTTTTTTTCGAGGGTAAAAACCGTAGATTTCTGCCATACTCAGTCACTTCCTTTTTTTTGAGAATTTTTTATGCTTAACAAATTTTTGTTTCTTAGGAACATTTTTATGAAGAGTTTTCTTTGCGGAATCCTTTTTCAGTAATGCTCTTGCCTTGGCATTTTTTGCTCTTTGAGCTGTTTTTTTCTCTAAAGTTTCTTTTTTCTCTTTTTTAATTTCTTTTTGCTTTTTTTTATCAAGAATTTCACTTTCCCTCTTTACTTCTTCCAGCACAAATCCTAAGTCTTTCTTCAGCCTATCATGATTTCTTTTCATTTCATTTATCATCTTGGCGTTGTCTTTCATAGTAAGAAGATCTCCACACTCAAGACATGTAAAATTATTAAGAAGAGCGTGTTCTTCATTAAGTTCTAGGTGGCACTTTTCACATACGTAAAACCTTTTTGTTTCTCTGCTTTTTATTTGATGTTCAAAGTTATCCATTTTTTTCATCAAGTCATTTCGAATAAATTCTAGAGATTTAAGGACCTCAATTTTCCAAAAGTAAGTGTACCAACCTTTTCTTTTATCTTTCTTCCTTATTGATGAAACAAGTCCGTGATCTGAAATTTTATAGAGAATATTCCTTGTTTGGTTGATTGTTAAATTTAACTTTTTAGCAATAGCAAATTCATTAACATGCTTGTTTGTGTCTAATAAATCAACAAGGTCTTCAGCTGGTTTTCCTGCAATAAGGACCATGGCTTCTTTAAGAAATTTTTTCAACATCAAAGGACTAAAAAGGGTTCAAATAAATACCTTTCGGTTTCGGTTTTTCCAAAAACGTCAGGAAAAAGAATAAAAAGATTTTTATTTGCTCAATAAAAATAAAGCTTTTTAAACCTGAAGACATTGTATATATTAGAAAGTCTATATTGGAGTATAAGATGGGTTTATTCGGAACAAATAAAAAAGAGGAAAAGAAAAAAGAAGAAATTCCACAAGTACCCACACTTCCGAAGCTTCCTGAATTTCAGGGATTTGGAGAATTTGGTTATGATGGAACATCACAGATTCACAAACTTCCAAGTTTTCCATCAAATTCTTTAGGAATGAAATTTTCTCAAAATACTATAAAAGAAGCAATTGCTGGGGAAGAAAGAGGTGATCTTTCTGATGAAGATGCAGATGAATTCACAGATCAGGATGACATGCGGATGATGCAAGAGCCCTTAAGAAGACCTATGACTGAAGAGTTTGGATCACGGTTCCCATCATCCTCAAACTTTCCCAGAGGGTCTGCACCAGGACCAGTATTCATAAGAGTGGACAAATTTGAAGGGGCAATGGAAGTTTTCAATGAAACAAGAAGAAAAATTTCGGAAATTGAGAAAGTTTTAGATGAAATAAAAAGAACAAAAGAAAAAGAAGACAAAGAGCTTCAATCTTGGGAAGTAGAGGTAAAATTAATGAAGGATCAAATAGAAAAAGTTGACAGAGATATCTTTTCTAAAGTGTAATCACTAAAATGCCAAGCGAAAATTTAATACACATAAAACTTGAGCGTGAAGAGGCTCTCGAAGCGAAAAGAGATGTACTTGCCTCACAGATTGCTTTACTAAAAGTTTTGAAAAGGATAAACACTTACAGAGTTTATAGGACAAGAGAATTTGAGTTAAAACTTACTCTTAACAAAAAAATAAGGGAATTAAAAGTAAATCTTGGAAGTCTACAGAGAGTTCTTCCTACATTAAAAGTTCCAAAGATACTAAACAAAGGTGTAGAAATTGGGGGAAAAAAGACACTTAAAACAGGTTTGGGAGTCCAAGACTCAAGTATTGAGGGACAACTTCAAGAAATCCAAAGAAAACTTGATGATTTGCAAAGAAGGAATGTTTAGAAACATTTTTTAAAACTCTAATTCTAATCTAAGGTATGGTAAGCCAGAAGATAACAAGAAAGGACTTGATAAAGAAATATCTTGAATTTTTCGAATCAAAGAAACATAAAGTAATTCCCTCTGCATCCCTCGTTCCTGCAAACGACCCAACAGTTCTTTTCACAACAGCAGGAATGCACCCCCTTGTTCCTTATCTTCTAGGCCAAAATCATCCCTTGGGCAAAAGACTAGTAAATGTGCAAAAGTGCATACGAACAACAGACATGGAAGAAGTTGGAGACACTACACACCATACCTTCTTTGAAATGTTGGGTAACTGGTCTTTAGGAGATTACTTCAAAAAAGATTCAATAGAAATGAGTTACGAATTTTTGACAAAAGTTCTCAAAATAAAAAAAGAGGATTTAGTTGTAACTTGCTTTGCTGGAGATTCGGATGCTCCAAAGGATGAAGAGTCTGCGAAAGTATGGACTTCACTAGGAATTCAAAAGAATAAGATAAAATTCTTAGGGAAAAAAGATAACTGGTGGGGCCCAGCAGGAGAAACTGGACCTTGCGGCCCTGACACCGAGATATTCATTAACGGTTTTGAGATATGGAACAATGTTTTTATGGAATACAACAAAACAGAAGGAGGGAAATTCCTTACACTAAAGCAAAAAAACGTAGACACTGGTATGGGTGTTGAAAGAACCCTTGCCATTTTGAATAACTTAGGGGATAACTATTTAACCGATTCGTGGAAACCTATCATTGAGACTATTGAAGAAATTTCGGGTAAAAAATATGGCAAAGATAAAGAAACAACAAGAGCAATGAGAATTGTCGCAGACCACCTTAAAGCAGCAGTTTTCATTATTTCTGACGGCGTTACGCCAAGTAACACTGGACGCGGTTATGTTCTTAGGAGAATAATAAGAAGAGCAGTGAATTGCGGAAGAAATCTAAAATTAAAAGATTTTACAACTAGAATAGCAGAGCCAGTCTTCAAAGTTTATGACAATTATTACAAAGAGCTAAAACAGAATAAGAAAAATGTTTTTGATGAACTTGAAAAAGAGGAAAAAAAGTTTAATTCAACTCTTGAAACAGGAATAAGAATTTTCAGTAAAATTTCTCCAGAAGATAAAAAGACAATTTCAGGAGAAGATGCTTTTTTATTATACCAATCTTACGGTTTTCCTATTGAAATGACTGTTGAACTAGCAAAAGAAAAAGGATTTTCAGTAAATGTTAAGGAATTTGAGAAGGAACTTAAAAATCATCAAGAGCTCTCAAGAACAACTTCTTCAGGTTCATTCAAGTCTGGCCTTGCTGATTCCTCTGAAAAAACAACAAGGCTCCACACAGCAACTCATTTGCTGAACGAAGCATTAAGGAAGGTTCTTGGTACAGAAGTAAAACAGAGGGGTTCAAATATAACTCCGGAGCGTTTGCGTTTTGATTTCAGTTTTGACAGGAAGTTAACAGAAGGCGAAATAAAAAGTATTGAAGAGTTAGTTAATGAAAAAATCAAACAGGGTTTGCCCGTTGTTCGAAACGAGACTGACTTAAAAGATGCAATGAAATCGGGAGCCCAAAGTGAATTCGGAGCAAAATATCCCCCAATAGTTTCAGTATACTCTATTGGAAATTTCTCAAAAGAAATTTGCACCGGCCCACATGTAAAAAACACGAAAGAAATTGGAAGATTCAAAATTATCAAAGAAGAATCAACGGCTTCTGGTATTAGAAGAATAAAAGCTATTGTTGAATAATTGCAATTAAAGTAAGTTATACTCTTCTATCAGCCCATATCTTTCTTTTATTTCATCAAACTTTCCAGATTCAAAGAAGCCGAGAATATTTCCTGCCCGGATATTTTTCATTGTCTTAGCATCTTTGTACTCTTGCATATCTTCTGGAAGAGACATTCCACCTGAAAGAGGCATTATTTCTGGTTCTGATTTAATTTTTATTCCATTAACATACTCTAAAGAAGAATCAGTAATTATAGCAGGACCTCCGGTTTCAACAAAACAATATCCTGTTTTGCGGAAGCTCTTTTCTACAGGACATTTTATGCCAACAACTTCATGGTTTTCTTCAGCAAAGTAGAATATCGAAACATTATAACCTATCTCTTTTAACAAAAACGCGAGTAGAGCAGATTTTTCTCCACAGATACCTTGATTGTAGTAAAGGACTTCGTAAGGATAAAGCGAGTAGTCAATTTGTCCACCAGCAAAAGCCACTTTTTTCTCGGTGTAATTGTAAGGAATGTTTTGGACAATGCTCACAGCAATTCTCGCTTGGTCCACGCTGTTATTTGCTAAATTATGGATTTGGACAACCAAGGGCATCAGAAGTTCTTTTTGGTTCTCGTCATTTATCATTTTCAATTTGAAATCAGTTCTCACAGGCTTCTCGCCCGCCCCATAATCAATTACTCTGGGAACTCTGTAAAGATAATCCGCCATTTCTGCATAAACAGTGAAGTCAATATTTTGTGTTTTACCATTAAAGATGTACTTCAGGGAATTTTTTTGGGAATAGTTTTTGTACTGGAACGTACACGACTCTCCGTCTTTTGTAGAAATATCACTACACCCGCAGGCAGATGATTTTTCTATTAAAATACCCCCTTCGCAAAAATAGGGTTTTGTTAAAGAGCAAGCACCGTAAGGCGTTGCATCCCCACAAGAAAGTGATTTATCTACCTCTTCGTTCAGACTAAAATTATTGTTAATAGCAAAAAAGTACGCCAAAAAAGAAGCACCTAATAAGATTAGTGTAATAAAAAAAGTAGAACTTATTTTCTTAGATGAACCATCTTCTTCTTTTAACATTTTTATTTTATTCCAAGTATATTCCTGGTCTTTCTGGTTTTGCTTTCTTTGATTTGTTTTCAGGATCATGCCTTTTAGCATCTGAGACAGAAAAGACTTTAACACTTAGTCCAGTTCTCTTTTCAATTGTTTTAGCGTTAGTCTCGTAAATGTCTGTTTCTTTTGGAACAGGGTATAAATAAAGTCTAACAGGACTTCTCCCTTTTTCTTTTACTATTCTAAGAATGTTATTCACATCATTGATTATGTCATCAATAGCTTTGTCCTCTTTCTCAAATTGTTCATTAATCTTCTTTTCGTCAACTTCTGGCCATGTATCTAAACTCAGGAAGTTTTTGTTTCCAAGGTTATTCCAAATCTCTTCTGTAATATGAGGGCAAATTGGAGACAACAACTTCAAAAAAGTTTCAGCCATGTTTTTGTCTTGACTTTCCTCAACTTTACTGAAAAAATCTCTTAATTTGATAACGGCAAGATTATACTGAAAGTTTTCTAGATCAAAGCTAATTTCTTTTATTGCTTTGTTTTGCTTACTTTCGGCTCTTGGATTTGATTTTTCTTTTTTAAACTTAACAGAATCAAAGTAGTCCATTACCTTACTAATAAACCTGAGGCTTCCTTCTATTCCGTTTTCACTCCATTGTGTGTCTTTGTCTGGAGATGCAATTGAAACAAGGAAAAGTCTCGCAGTGTCCATTCCATATCTCTCAGAAACTTGTTCTGGAAGGATAACATTTCCTCTTGATTTAGACATAACAAATCCGTCAAGACCATGGAGCATTCCCTGATTAAACAGTCTGGTAAAGGGCTCATCAAATTTCAAAAACCCAAAGTCCCTAAGAGCCCTAGTAAAAAATCTGGCATAAAGAAGATGCATGCATGCATGTTCAGCACCACCAATGTATTGGTCTACAGGCATCCAGTAGTCTACATTTTTTTTGTCGAAAGCTTGTTTTGAATTTTTATTGTTAGTGTATCTTAAGAAATACCAACTGCTATCAAAAAAGGTGTCCATAGTGTCTGTTTCTCTTCTTGCTTTTCCGTTACACTTAGGGCATTTTACATCTGTAAAATCTTTATTTGTTTCAAGAGGATTTCCTTTTCCAAACTTTACTTTTTCAGGAAGTAAAACGGGAAGCTCCTTTTCTGGAACAGAAACAATTCCACACTTAACACAATAAACGACAGGAATAGGAGTTCCCCAATATCTTTGCCTAGAAACAAGCCAATCCCTCATCTTGTACTGAATTTTTTTATTTCCTAATTTTTTAAGTTGGAGTGCCTTCACGATATGTTCTTTTGTTTCTTTGTTTTCTAGCCCATTGAATGCTTCTGAATTAATAATTTTTCCAGAACCCATGTAAGCTCCTTTGCTCATATCATAACCTTTTGGAGATTCAACAACCTGTTTTATTTTTAACTTATATCTCTTAGCAAATTCAAAGTCTCTCTGGTCGTGAGCTGGAACAGCCATCACCATTCCAGAACCATATTCAGCAACTACAAAATTTCCGGTCCAAACAGGAATTTTTTCTTTTGTAAGAGGGTTTATTGCATAACTTCCAGTGAATACTCCTTCTTTTTCCAGTTTGTCCATATCTTCTTGTTTAGTTGACTTTATCTTACTAAGAAATTTTTCAACATCTTTTTTTTGCTCTTTTGAGACTAAGTCCATAAGTTCAGAATGTTGTGCAGAAACAACCATGAAGGTCACACCAAAAAGTGTGTCGGGCCTAGTTGTAAAAATGGGCCACTTTTTTCCATTAATCTCAAATATTATTTCTGCACCTTCACTTTTTCCAATCCAATTCTTCTGCATTATTTTTATCTTTTCGGGCCAATCAAGTTTGTCAGTTGCATTGAGTAGCTCTTCCGCATAATCGGTCGTTTTCAAAAACCATTGCTCTATTTGCTTAACGCTAACTTCTACATCCTTGTGCACCCAACAGTTTCCGTTATGAACTTGTTCGTTAGCCAAAACACTTTCACATTTTGGACACCAATTAACAGGAGCTTTCTTTCTGTATGCTAAACCTTTTTCAAGAAATTTCAAAAAGAAAAGCTGGTTCCATTTGTAATACTCTGGACTGTGAGTCATAAGAATTCTTGACCAATCATAGCTCAATCCTATCTTTTTCTGTTGAATAATAAAATTGCTTATGGAGTTTTCAGTATACTTTTTGGGATTTTCTCCAGTTTTTATTGCAGCATTTTCTGCCGGTAAACCAAAAGAATCATAGCCCATAGGATAAAGCACATTAAATCCCTTCATCCTCGTGTACCTAGCAAGGATGTCTCCTACAGTATAATTAAAAGCATGGCCCATATGCAATCCAGAACCTGAGGGATAAGGAAACATTTCAAGAACATAAAACTTTTTTTTCTTGCTGTCTTCTTTTACTTGAAAAATTTTGGATTTCTCCCACTTGCCCTGCCATTTTTCTTCTATTTTTTTGAAATCTCTTGTCATATCAATACAGAACACCTCAGCAACTTTTAAATATTATCTTTGTCTTTGGCTTTTATGGAAATTCAAGCCAATCTCATCGGAGAAAACGTCTCCAGTAACTCACCTGAAGCCTTCAGTCTCTACAAAAAAAGTCATTTTGGAGAGCCAATTGGGGAAAAGGTTCTATATTCCCTTCATGAAACATTATTTCTTGTTGAAAAGGAAAAAATGGAAGTTTTTTATACGGGAAAGAAACTCTCATCCAAAGAGTTAATGAAAAAAGCAAGCAACTCGGATAAAAGAATTCACATCAAGTACCCAGTTTTTAGAGACTTGCGAAACAAGGGGTATATTGTAAAGACTGCATTAAAATTCGGAGCAGACTTCAGAGTGTACGAAAAAGGCTCAAAGCCTGGAGACAAGCACGCAAAATGGATTGTTTTCACAGATCATGAGTCTAAAAGATTAACTTGGCACGAGTTTTCAGCAAAGAATCGTGTCGCACACAGCACTAAAAAACATCTTCTCTTAGCTATCCTTGACGACGAAGGCGATGTAAGTTACTACGAAGTTCGTTGGATTAAACCATAAAAATCTTTATAACTATCTTAGAGTTCTTTCTTTAATGCCCGCTCAAGATACTTCAAAATTAAGAGAGAATATCCTTTCTTTTGTAAAAAACAGAGGCCCAAGCCTTCCAGTTCAAATAGCAAAAGATGTTGGATTAAGCATACTTTTCACATCTGCGTTTCTTTCTGAGCTTTTTTCAGAAAAAGAATTGAAAATGAGCAATATGCGTGTTGGTTCTTCTCCGTTATACTTCATTCAGGGGCAAGAGCCAATGTTAGAAAAATTTGCTGAACATTTGAAAAGCAAGGAAAGAGAGGCTTTCACTCTTCTAAAAGAAAAATCATTCTTGAAAGACCTTGAACAATTACCTGCAATAAGAGTTGCCCTCAGAGAAATAAAAGATTTCGCAATTCCTTTTAGAAACGGAGAAGAAATCGTTTGGAGGTTTTTGACTGCTCAAGAAGCAGGCTTTAAAGACGATAAGAAGCAAGAAGTAAAGATAGTAATAGAAAAAGAGATGATAGAAAAGCCCGTTTCAGAAGAAATAAAGATGGTGATAGAACAGACAAAGGAAGAGTCTATAGTAAAGCAAAAGAAAAAAACTCAAAAGACTGAGCCTAAATCAAAAACAGCAAAGAAAAAAACTTCCCCTAGGTCAAAGCACGACGAGAAGTTTATTGAGAAGGTAAAAGAGTTCTTATCAAAAAATTCAATAGACATACTTCACATTGAGGGCATAAAAAAAGATGAAATCACTCTAAAAGTAAAAACCAATGAGGGAGAACAGTTGCTTGTAGCTTACAAAAAAAAGAAGATTACTGAAAAAGATATAATAAATGCTGCCAAGAAGGCTACGAACATGGGTTTGAAATATTCTGTTATTTCTATGGGAGAACTTCCAAAAAAATTCTCAGAGTTAATAGGAGCCCTTCAGAATATTAAGGATATAAGAAAGGTTGAATAAAAACCCTTAAAAACCATCATTTCTGTTAAGTAATATGGGAAAAATAAAATCCAAAATGGTAAAACGTTCCGCTCGTGAGCTGACAAAGAAAGGAGTTATATTCAATGGAAGTTTTGGAGACAACAAGAAAGTACTAGGAATGACTATGCCTAGTAAGAAGATAAGAAACCAGATGGCAGGTTATTTAGCAAAGCTAAACAAGAAATAATCAGGTAATTTTTACTTTGTATTCTTCACAATTTTATCAATCTTGCCTTCAATTCTCGTCATATCTTCCCTAATTTGATAAATTTGCTTCATTCTTCTTCTGTTATAAATAAAAGATATTATTTGAAAAACTACTGCCAAAACGACAACAATTCCTAAAGCTTGTAGCCACAACCCAATCTGCCCCACCCCAGTTATTACTTCTCCAATCGCCATACCCTATGAGAATAAACCCTCTTTTATTAATCTTTTTAAACCCATAGCATCTTTTAATTTTGGCTCTGTAGCTCAGTGTCAAGAGCACAGCTCTCATGAGGCTGGGGTCGGGAGTTAAATTCTCCCCAGAGCCATCTCCAGGAAAAATTTGAAGTTTAATGTTTCTAGGACATCTTTAATTTTGTAGAGGGTTGTCCTTTTATTCTTAAATCATATTCGTCAGAATAATTAATAAAATTATTAAATTTCTCTTCATACTTTGGATTGACAAATCCTATAGCTTTACGAAATTTAATCAAATTTTCCTTACCATTAAACTGAAATCTGTATTTATCTTGTGAAGTACGCCATCTTGGATCTGGTTTAGATTTGTTTAGATAAAATCCCCCATTCATCCCTATACTGAGTAAATAACTATAAATTTCAAATAATAAAGTTTTTGAGATAACGTGTGCCTCCAAACGGGGGTAGTACTTGTTGGGGTTTCTTGTTAGAACTAAACTTCCATCTGTTGCAAAGAAGCCGTTAATAACATGTTCAACCAAATTCTCATCATAAAATACTCTTGGAATAAATAATTTATCTCCTTTCTTGCCTATTGGGAAACCTAAAGAATGTAAAAAATCAAACAAGTTTTTATCAGTAAAATTAAATTCTATAGCATCACAATCTTTTCTAAATTTTATTTTTGTTTCTTTGCCCCTAAATTTTTTTAACAAAGGAGATACTACTTCTACAAAAAAGGGCAAATCGTCTCTTGAACTTCCAGTAATAGTTACAAATTTCTTCTTACCACTTACGAGGCTTAAGCAACCATCACCAAGCATTATTCCATACAAGAGAGCAAGGTCTTCGTCGACGTCAAAACTCATTAACGATTATATTAAAGGGAATACTTATACTCTTATAACCACTTCAAAATAGTTGGACAAGAGACATCACCACAATGTTTTTTAACCGACTTTTGATGGATTTTTTATGATAAACTACTTAGAAAAAAATAGAAAATTTGCAGTTATTTTCATGGTTTTGATGGCTGTCGAAATATTTCTTGTATCTTCGATTACTGGTAGTAAACCCACTACTGGAGGTTTAAACCTCTCAGTACTTTATCATTCAATTGTTTTCTTCCTTTTCAGTTTTTTCACAATTCTGTCGATAGTAAAAAAGAATAATAAAAAAATGAAATCGCTAATTTTACCGGTAGTTATATCTTTTCTTTATGCAGTTTTAGACGAAGTTCATCAGCTTTTTGTTCCTTTAAGGAACGCTTCAATATTAGATGTTTTAGTAGACACAACAGGAATTCTTTTGTCAGTAGCTGTTTACTTGTATTACAAAAGAACCAAGTAATTGAAAATCAGAAAAACACTGCATTAAAGGACAAATCGAGTATCATCAACAATGTGAATCATTTACCAGAAAAATTAAATTAAAGATTAAATTAAAAAATTAAAAAGTAAGAAATAAGACCCCTAAAGGTCTACTTTCTTTTTTTCTTTGCTGCTTTTTTCTTTGCCATCTTTTACACCCCTATTTTAATTGTATATGTTAAGATGTTATTATTTAAAAAGTTTTGTCTTTCTTATAAATTTTCAAAAAATAATTTTCAAATTTATCGACGAGAAGACAAAAACCGTTAAAAGTCAATCTAAAAACTTTCAAAATCTGTTTCTTTTTCGATTAATTTTCTTAAAATGTCTTTCAACTCTGAAATTTTTACTCTAATTTGTTTTTCAGTATCTCTACTTCTAATTGTAACATCTTGTTTTTCCAAACTTTCATAATCAATGGTTATAGCAAATGGAGTTCCTGCTGAAGCAGATCTTAGATACCTTCGTCCAATGCTTCCAGATTCGTCATAATCAATGATGAAGTTCTTTTCTAGAAGCTCTTTGATGTCACGCGCAATCTTGGTTAGTTCTGGTTTTTTCATTAAAGGGAAGACAGAAACATCGATAGGAGCCATTTGATAAGGAACTTTGAAGACAGTCTTACCTTCTTCTTCAGATTTTTTTTCGTAAAAGATGTCCATTAAAGCATATGTGGGTCTGTCTGTTCCGAATGCAATTTCAAGTATGTGTGGAAAGAATCTTTCACCATTCTCCCTTATAGCTTCGAGATTAATCCCAGACTCTTTTGAATGTTGTTTCAAGTCATAGTCTGTTCTATCGTGAACACCGCATAACTCTGTCCACCCATAATTGTTCAACTTAACTTCAATATCCCACGCATCATCAGCATAAAACGCTTTCTCATCTGGGTGATGTTGTCTTAATCTTATTCTTTCTTTAGAAATACCAAAGTTCAAAAACTGATTATAAGCGAGCCATAAACACCATGCGTAGGCTTTGCTCTTTACTAATCCTGTTTCAAATGCCGTTCCAACACTTATCATTACTAATTCTTTTTCGTTTTTCTGGTTATCCGAAGTCCAAAGAGGAAGTTTATCTTGTGAAACTTCTTCAAAAGCTGGCCAATCGTTTTTCTTCAAAGGGTCAATAAAAATTTGTCCTTCTGCCTGTGTAAATTCTCTTCCTCGGATAACGTTTTGCCTTGGAGAAATTTCGTTTCGGTATGCTTTCCCTATTTGATAGACGGCAAAGGGAGTTTTTTTTCTGAAGTAATTCAACAACCTTGGGAAAGGAAGGTAAGTTACTGTTGCTGTTTCGGGTCTTAAAGAAGCGTCTTGCCCTGCAACACTCGTTTTCATCATCAAACTATAACTTTCAATCTTATCACCAAGTTCTTTTCCATTTGGAGCTTTTATTTTGTTCTTCTTTATTAGTCCAAGAAGATATTCTCTGTCCATGCTTTTAACTTCAATTCCATTCTCTTCTAACAATTTGTCAACTCTATAATTTTCTTTTCCATCCTTTGTTCGAATAACGGGGTCTGAAAAAGTCCCAAGATGTCCCGAGGCTTTCCAGACAACATCAGGCATGATTGTTGGACCTTCAAGTTCTCTAAATCCATTTGAATTAAAAATACGTCTGACAGAATTTTCAACCTTATTCTTCAAAAGTTTTCCAATTGGCCCATAAGTATAGAACCCTGCAAGTCCGCCGTAAATTTCAGGTTCTGGCCCCCAAATAAACCCTCCTTCCTGAACGAAACTGGCAAACTCTTTACTTTCTTTTCCACTGCTCTCAATGGATGGCAAAGAATTCTCTTTTTTTACGTTTTCCATTTTAGGATTTGTTTTATTATCTTTAAAAATGTCTATTTTTCTGTTAATAAAATATTTCCAGCCAGGGCGCCACTCTTTTTTTGTTCTCCAGTCTTCTTCTATTGCCTGTTCCCAACTTTTTTTGTTTAGTAGAACATCTAAAGCTAATTGCGGTGCTTTGTGTGCAACAATAGCAATACTCTTTCCGTTATACTGTTCGTATAAGAAATTTAAAAAATTTGCAATTCTTCTTTCAACGTCCTTCAAGCTCTCGCCTTTGGGAAACGGCTTGTGAATATGTTCAGCATACACCACTTTTTCTTCTTCTGAGAGGTTCAGATCACCGTAATTACATTCTCTCAGTCTTTTGTCATGAATTATTGCATACTTGTCTCCAAAAGTTATCCCAGCAGAATCAACTGCACGTTTCAAGTCTGAACAAAAAATAACATCAAACTCTTTGTTTCCTATCTGCTTAATAAGTTCCTTAGACTGTTTGATACCTAATGGAGACAGTTCTCCTTGCTCCTGTCCTGTAGAGATTCCTTTTTCATTGTCTTTTGTGGTTCCATGCACAAAGTAGGTTATTTCAACAGCCCCTTTTTCATTTTTGTCTTTACCCGTGTTGTTCTCAAGGTTTTCTCTTCTTCCTTTTTCTACTTTTGCAACACTCATGTCTCTTATGATTCCTCCAGCCTTAATCTTAGCTTCTTTCTTATTCTTTCCAAGATATGCCAAAGTCGTAGTCTTTACTTTACCTCCAACTCTTTTGTTCTCATTAAGATAATAGTACTCTTTGTCATGAATTATCTTTTTAACTATGAAAGCCATTTTATTTTTTTATTAAAAGATTTAATAATTCATTGAATTTAAATTTATAAGCATTTATCTTCTTTGCATCCAATTTCGATATAAAATCAAATAATTTTCTTCTAAAAATTTCAGATTTTTGTATGGTTTCAATAACATCTTGTTTACTTATACTAAAATCGGTATAATATTGTTTGTCTATTCTTTCAGATTTTGCAAAAGAGATTTCTTTATTGTCTATATCAAATATCTCTTTTAATAAAGTTATGGAAGCAGTATGATTTTCACACTTTATTCCGGTCACAGAAAACAAAGCAGTTAGTATGTGGTACATGCTATAATATGCAAGAGAAACAGACTCTTCCAGTCTGTTGTTTTCTAAGAGTATTTTAGCAGAAATCAAATTACTTTCAGATTTCTCTATATACGACTTTGCTATTTCTTCACTTGGTTCTACAGCTTTTAGTTTATTCTCTTTGGATAGCTTCTTCAAGAAATTTATTTTTTTCATAATATTCACTTACCCCCTTAATTATAACGTGATTTTTTTCTATCTCCTTAATTAAATTATTATTTTTATCATACTTTCCTATTTTTATGCTTAATTCAGAGTCGAGCAAGCTTAATTCTTTTTTTATACCCCTGTTGTTAGATTCTATAAAAATGTCAACGTCGCTTTTTTCGTCAGCCAAACCTTTTGCATAACTGCCAAAGAGTATAGCCAATTTTATCCTTTTGTCTTTTTGAATTTTTTCTATTATATTTCTCAATAAAGGATATTTACCCAAAACTTTAATGAGTTTGTATTGTTCTGTGATGAACACATAATTCCTTGCTTCTTCTGTTCCTTTAATGAAAAAAACTTTGTTCTTTCCTTCTTGTTTAAAATTAACAACATTCTCATTAAAAAGCTCTTGCATTTTTCTTGAAATTATCATATGATTGACCTCTAGTTTTTTAGCAATACCTCTAACGTGCATTCTTCCCTTAAGTAAAATGTTAATAATCTCAAGTCTATAATCTTCTTTGTAATTTTTTTGTTCCATATGTAACGTTTATGTTACATTACTATTTAAATGTTTTTAACAACGAAGGCCATTTTATTTTTCAAGTACTTTCCAATTGATATTTTGTTGAACTATCGGATTACCATCTTTTTCAAATTTGCAGTTATGAACCAGTATTTTGCCACTTATGCAACCTTTGCAATCTCCAGTTACTTCCTTTTTACATAAACGACAAATTGTCTTAGCAATCATGTCTTACCCACTACAAATTATTATTTAAACCTTTTGGTAGGCACTACTTTAACAAAAAGCATGTAATAATCCATTTACCAAGAAAAAGTTTATAAATTGATTATGCATCAATGATAAGTTATGTAGCTATGTGATAAGATGTATCATAATGGTAATGATTAATAGTTAGTTATATAGCTTAGCAATAAAGACAAGCATTAATGCACAGTAGATGAAAACAAAAAAAGAGGTTGTGTCAGATTTACTTAAGAAGAATGCCATGGGGCTTACAATCGTAGAAATTTCTAAGCTATCAAAAATTTCGAGAAATACCGTCGCTATCGCTCTTGCTGAATTGAAGGGAGAGGACGTGATAATGATAAGACCTGTCGGTAAAGCAAAGTTACATTATTGGAGGGGTGAGTCCAAATGAAAAATAAAATAAGAATAATCTTCGCAATTTTGGCACTTGTACTTTTCTTGAATGTAGTCTCGGCATCGCTGAATGTGTCTTTAGCAGACCATGGTTCTAATATTAGAAACAAAAGTAGTGGTACACTTCTGACTTCAGCTAATTTAACAGTTGAAATTTACAATTCATTAAGTGGAGGAAATTTAGTCTACACTGAAAACTTTACTAATGGAATTGCTAATGGTTCATGGAATGTAATGCTTGGTGAAAATTCTTCGAATCCACTACCTCTTGAATTTGGAAAAGTCTATTACAAAGATTATTTAATCAACGGGGAAAATGTCAACTTCACAAACCTAACAGGAGAAAATGTAAATAGGCAGTTCTTCTATTCTCCTTTAGGAGACATTTCTGGGGAAGACATAAATCAATCAACAAACATAACAGCTTCATGGTTTATAGGTTTCATAAACGCTTCAAATGTCCTTAATGCTCCCTTCCTTTGGCTTAATACAACAAACACAACTTACAACTCTTATAACCTAACAGGACTGATCAGAGACTGGAACATATCAAGTTGGATAATAAATTGGAATGCAAGCGGATTAATTAGAAGTTACAGTTCTTCTGATTGGAACTCGTCTGGACTTATTAGAGATTGGAATGCAACAGGATATATTCGTGATTGGTCTGGTGGAAGTGGAGACAATTCATCTTGGAATCAGAGTTATGCAAATACCCTTTATTTTGGCATAGGGAATTGGAATGCGACGAACACGAGTTATTACCTGGCATCAAATCCAAACACATATTGGAATACAACATTTGCTACATTCAATAAAACTTATGCAGATACTTTATACGCTTCAATAAGTGCAGGGAATTCATCTTGGAATCAGAGTTATGCAAATACCCTTTATTTTGGCATAGGGAATTGGAATGCGACGAACACGAGTTATTACCTGGCATCAAATCCAAACACATATTGGAATACAACATTTGCTACATTCAATAAAACTTATGCAGATACTTTATACGCTTCAATAAGTGCAGGGAATTCATCTTGGAATCAGAGTTATGCAAATGTTTTGTATAGGGGATTAACAAACTTTACATTTACTGGAAGCGGAAACTTTACAGGAAACTTAATATCGGGAACTTTAATTGATGCTTCTTGTGATGTAAAAGCATATACAAACGGAACTTTGTATTGTGGAACTGACGTAACTTCAGGAGGAGTTAGTGCAGGTTCAATAAATGCAACACATGTTGCAACTTCTGGAGTTAACACGACACACATTTTAGATAACACGATTCTTCCAATTGATTTATCTCTGGCAGTAAATAATACTTTTAGGTTGTACAATAATTTGACCTTTATTGGAAATATTTCTGCATCGACGGATGTTTGTATAGCTGGAGGAAATTGTCTGAGTTCTGTTTCCGGAGGAAGCGGGAGTATTAACGGAGTTGGAACAGCAGGATACATTCCTATTTGGAATGGAACAACTTCAATAAATAATTCTGCAATTTATCAAAATGGAAGTAGTATAAGTATTGGAAGTTTAATGAATTTGGGAACATTATTTGTAAACGGAACAATAAACGCTTCACAGATGACTGTGAACGGAACGGCTGTTTTGACAATTTCTAATTGGAACGCAACAAACTCATCTTATGCATTGAATCAGACTTTGGCGGATATGTGGTTACCTTTCTTGAACACAACCAACTTAACTTACAACGCTTACAACTCAACAGGACTAATCAGAAATTGGAATGTAAGTGGAGATATTCAGAATTGGAATGCGAGTGGATTGATTAGAAGTTACAGTTCTTCTGATTGGAATTCATCTGGTTTAATACAGAACTGGAATACAACTGGTTATATTAGAGACTGGAGCGGTGGCGCTGGAGATAACTCTTCCTGGAATCAAACTTATGCTACAAGTAACTTATATTTTACAAAAGCACAATGGAATGTAACAAACGAAAGTTATTTGAAAGATTATGGTGACACAGCGACGGGAAA